>ERZ773224.2704-NODE-2704-length-17718-cov-10.071732_pt1 | contig 17718 bp, 16 predicted proteins | sample MGYA00580526_ERZ773224 | MGnify/ENA primary metagenome ERZ773224 (study PRJEB29015, sample SAMEA2737743) | human gut metagenome | biome: human gut; feature: human-associated habitat; material: faeces | place: China | collected 2012 ... | reverse complement strand
TGGCATGGCTGAGCCACGGCCACCTGAAAATGAACGGCGATACCGAGACAGTCTGCGCGGCCTACAAGGCCACCCAGCGCGGCGAGGCCTGAGCCATGAATGTGCGATTGAAACGTGCCAGAGAGCTGGCAGGCTATGCGGTCCAGCTGACAAAGGACGAGGGGCTGGGCACCATGCTGGCCCGGGGCGCGGGCTTTGTCAGGCGGCGGTGCTTTGGCAAAAAGGCCCGCTACCTGCCCGCAAAAAAGGTGCTGGAAGCCCAGAGAGCCGAAATGGCAGGAAAAAATTTTGAAAACTGCCAACTTTCGACGATTTCCGTGTTGACACCGTTGTATAATACTCCTGAGGTGTTTCTGCGGCAGTTTCTGGATTCCTTCGTGAACCAGACCGCCCCCAACGGTGAGCTCTGCCTGGCGGATGCCTCCGATGCCGCCCACAGCAGTGTGGGGGATATCGTAAGGGAATATCAGGCAAAATATCAACACATCGTATACAAAAAGATCGAAAACAAGGGCATTGCGGCCAACACCAACGCCGCCGCTGAACTGGCATCGGGGGAATATCTGGCGCTGGCCGACCACGATGACATCCTTGCGCCCCACGCCATGTACACCATGGGCAAGGCCATCGCACAGCTGCGGGTCGAGGGCAAGCCGGACGGCTTCCTGTACAGCGACGAGGCCCTCTTCACCAAAAAGATCGAAAAGCCGCTGGTGGCCCACTTCAAGCCCGATTACGCCCCGGATTACCTGCTCTGCTGCAATTACATCTGCCATCTGGCCGTGTTCCGGCGGGGGCTGTTCGAGCAGGCAGGCGGGGAACGCCCCGAATGTGATGGCAGTCAGGACCACGACCTTTTCCTCCGGCTCATTGAGCGGGTGGGCGGCGCGGCCCATGTGCCGCAGGTGCTCTACTACTGGCGGGTGCACGAAGGCTCGACCTCCGGCGGCACCGATGCCAAGCCCTACGTTGCCAAAGCGGCAAAGAAGGCGCTGGCCGACCATCTGGAGCGCACCGGCCGCACCGGCACCATAGAGGATGGCCTGTACCCCAGCACCTATCGGGTCAGGTGGGACATTGTGGGGGAGCCGAAGGTGAGCATCCTCATCCCCAACAAGGATCACACCGAGGATCTGGAAAAGTGCCTGCAGAGCATCTGGAAAAAGACCACCTGGGACCGGTTCGAGGTCATCGTCATTGAGAACAACTCCACAGACCCGGCCACCTTTGCCTATTACGAGAAGGCCCGGCAGCGGTACGACGGCCTGAAGGTGGTCACCTACCCGGGCAAGGGCTTCAACTTCTCGGCCATCAACAACTTTGGCCGGAAAGCGGCAGAGGGCGACTACCTGCTGCTGCTCAACAACGATGTGGAAGTGGTGAACGGCGACTGGCTCACGGAGCTGCTCCGGCAGTGCGCCCACCCCGGCGGCGCGGCGATCTGCGGTGCCATGCTCTGGTACCCGGATGAGACCATCCAGCACGCCGGGATCGTGACGGGTCTGGGCGGCTACGCGGGCCACAGCCACAAGTATAAGAAGAAGGGCGGCAGCGGCTATCTGTTCCGCACCTCTACCGTGCAGGACTTCTCCGGTGTGACCGGTGCCTGCCTGCTGGTAAAGACCGCCGTCTATGACGAGATGCACGGGCTGGACGAGCAGTTCGCCGTGGCCTTCAACGATGTGGACTTCTGCCTGCGGGTGCGGGATGCGGGCTACCGCATTGCCTGGACCCCCTACGCCGAGCTCATCCACTATGAGAGCAAGAGCCGGGGCGGGGATGAGAAAGACCCCGTTAAGGCGGCCCGCTTTGCGGCGGAGCAGCAGCGGCTCTACACCATCCACGGCAAGGAAAACATTCTGGATGACCCCTACTACAACCCCAACCTGACCCGTGACCGGGAGGATTTTTCGGAGAGCGACGATCTGCGCAGGTTGAAAGAGGGCAGGGTAACGGTAAGATTCCGGGGAGGTACCCTCCAATGAACATCAAGGGACACTTTGAGACCATCACCCGGCATAAACTGCTGGTGATGAAGTATTGCTTTGAATGCGGCCTTTATCGGCAGGGCCTGACCCATGACCTGAGCAAGTACAGCCCCACCGAGTTCATCCCGGGCTGCATCTACTATCAGGGCGACCACAGCCCCAACGAGGCAGAGCGGGCCGCCCGGGGCTATTCCTCGGCATGGCTCCACCATAAGGGCCGCAACAAGCACCATCTGGAATACTGGATCGACTACACAACCAACAAATCCGGCCTGGGCGGCATGAAAATGCCCCTGCGCTATGTCTGCGAGATGGTCTGCGACCGCGTGGCGGCCAGCCAGATCTATCTGGGCGACAAGTACACCGACGCATCCCCGTGGCAGTATTATGAAAAGAGCAAGGATCACTATCTGCTCCATCCCGAAACAAGGGCACTGCTGGAAAAGCTGCTGCTGATGGTCCGGGATCTGGGGCAGGAGCGCACCTTTGCCTACATAAGATTCCTGCTCGGGTGTGAAGATAACGATTAAATAACATCAAGGAGGCATTGCAATGAAACGTTTCAAAAAAGTTCTGGCACTTGTTCTGGCCGGTGTTCTGGCACTGGCAATGCTGACCGCCTGCGGAGAGACCGCTGATCCGGATAGCATAATGCCGGAGGACGGTACTCCCGAAGTGGTGATGACCGTGAATAACATGGCTGCCAATAAGGGTCTGGGCCAGGTTAAGTACAGTGCAAAGTACAGCGCAGTGACCAAGGCTCTGCTGGAGAACTGGCTGGAGTATACCAATAACAAGATCAATAACACGACCTACTGGGAAAATTACCGTAAGATCACTGCTGAACTGGGCAGTGTGAAGATCGTGGTTGGCATGACAAGCGATTATCGCCCTGGTACGAGTGATCATAACCCTGCTTCCAAGAAAAGCTTTAAGTATGATTCTCTGTTCAAGGACGAGAGCGCATTCAATCTGGCTGAAAAGATCGGCGTTGCATACGTTCCCACTTCTAACGGCACTGTCTATCAGGCGGTCTGCCTGTTCGACGTGAACTGAGCATCACACAACGCCAAAACAGCATAACGCATAAAAAGCCCCCGGAAGCGGCGCGAACCGCTTTCCGGGGGCTTTTGTGTCAGAGAAACTGCTTACTGCTCGTTCTCGTAGATCTTAATATAGTGGGGGGCGTTTCTGTCCTGCACAAAGAGAAGCGTACAGGTGAGTGCGGCGGCTAAGAACGTGAAGATGGCAAGCAGAGCTTTGAGAACTTTCATGGTATCCGATCCTCCTTGGCGGGCATGGCCCGGTCGTTCAAATGCGGAGCAGGGGACGTTCCGCAGGGTCATTAGCATCAGTATACCATAATCCCGGCAGAAAGGCAAACGGCAGTAAAGTTGCGTGAAGTTGGTGGTTGTTAATAAAAAAACAATTAGTTAGATGCGACTAATCGTTAAAAATGGCAAAGAAAAATGAGGAAATTGCATCATTTTGGTGCTGTTGTCGTTGAACTTCCGGCTGTAAAATGATACAATAACTGTGTTAAGCAGCTGCTGTCCCTGCCGTAGTGCGCCCGCATGAGGGCAGGGGTGGCAATTCAAGCAGAATGGGGGATTTATTCCATGTTGAACAAGCTGAAACGTGCGGCGCTTGGCGCGCATACGCCGCATGACAAGGCAACCGCTGCAAGCAAACCAGTTCCGATGCCTCTGCCCGCGCAGGTACGCATCCTGATGAGCCAGCACATCGGCGCTCCGGCGAAAGCCCTGGTCAAAAAGGGCGACGAAGTGTTTGTTGGCACTAAGATCGGTGAAGCAGGCGGTTTTGTCTCTGCAAATATCCACTCCAGTGTTTCTGGTACTGTGGCCGCTGTGGAACCCTTCCGTCTCTCCAATGGCCGGATGTGCGACTCTGTTGTCATCAAGACCGATGGCAAGCAGACCGTGGATCCTGCCGTGAAGGCACCCGAGGTCACCGACAAGGCCAGCTTCCTGGCAGCCGTGCGTGAGTGCGGCCTGGTGGGTCTGGGCGGCGCAGGCTTCCCGACCGATGTCAAGCTGCAGCCCAAGCAGACCGTGGACACCCTGCTCATCAACGCTTCCGAGTGTGAAGTCTGGCTGACCAGCGACACGCAGGAGATGCTGAACTGCAGCGATGATATCGTCCGCGGCATCGAGGCCGTGCTGAAGTATACCGGCATCCCGAAGTGCGTCATCGGCATTGAGAACAACAAGCCCGAGTGCATCGAGCTGTTGAACCAGAAGACCAAAGACAAGCCCGCCATCGAGGTCAAGGCACTGCCCAGTGTTTACGGCACCGGCGCAGAGCTGATCCTGATCGAGAAGTGCCTGGGCCGCGAGGTGCCCCACGGCGGTCTGCCCGCAGATGCAGGTGCCATCGTGATGAACGTGACCTCTGTTTCTACCCTGGGCAAGTACCTGGCTACCGGTATGCCGGTGGTCGAGCGCACCATCACCGTGGACGGCGATGCCTGCGCAAAGCCCCAGAACCTGATCGTTCCCGTGGGCACTGCCTACGAGGATGTTCTGAATGCTGCCGGTATCAAGGGCGGCGTGGAGCTGGGCAAGGTGGTTGCCGGCGGTGCCATGATGGGTCCCGCTGTGGAGAACCTGAGCTACCCCACCACCAAGACCACCTCCGGCCTGATCATGCTCAGCGCCGCTGCTGCAGAGCCCCCGCAGGTCAACCCCTGCATCCGCTGCGGCCGCTGCGTGGAGTACTGCCCCATGGGTCTGGAGCCCGTGGAGGTCAACCAGGCTTATGCAGCCCGCGACGTTCAGGAGCTGGGCAAGCTGCACGTTGATTACTGCTTCAACTGCGGCTCCTGCACCTTTGTCTGCCCGGCAAAGCGCCCCTGCACCCAGATGATGGGCCTGGCAAAGGCGTTCTACCTTGGTGAAATCAAAAAAGGAGGCAATAAGTAATGGATACGAAGCTTATTGTTTCGGCCTCCCCGCACCTGCGCAGTGAGGAAACGACCCAGAGCCTGATGGCCAACGTGATCGTTGCCCTGTGCCCCTGTGTGGTGGCCTCTGCAATCATCTTTGGTGCGCGTGCCCTGCTGGTCACTGCAGTGTCCGTTGTGGCATGCGTGGCCTTTGAGTGGCTGTACTGCAAGCTGCTGAAGAAGGCAAACCCCATCAGCGACCTGTCCGCTGTGGTCACCGGCATCATTCTGGCCATGAACGTGCCCGTGGGCATGCCCATCGGCCAGCTCATCATTGGCGACCTGGTTGCCATTATCGTGGTCAAGCAGCTGTTCGGCGGCATCGGCATGAACTTTGCAAACCCTGCACTGGTGGGCCGTATCGTGCTGTTCATCAGCTTTGCCGGTTCCATGAACAATTGGGTGTTCCCCGATGCAGCAGTTGACCAGCTGTCCAGCGCTACCCCGCTGGCTGTGGCTGACACCAGCAAGCTGAGCCTGCTGGACCTGTTCATGGGTGTGCACGGCGGTGTTCTGGGCGAGACCTGCGCTCTGGCCATCCTGCTGGGCCTGATTTATATGGTGGCCACCAAGACCATCAGCATCGCCATCCCCGCTTCTTACATCGGCAGCATGTTTATCTTCTACCTGATCTCCACCGGCAGCCTGCACGGCGCACTGGTCGGCATCCTGTCCGGCGGCCTGATGTTCGGTGCTGTGTTCATGGCAACGGACTATGTCACCAGCCCCTTTACCCTGAAGGGCAAGCTGATCTACGGCCTGTGCCTGGGCATCGTCACCTTCGCCATCCGTCAGTGGGGCAGCTACGCCGAGGGCGTTTCCTTCGCGCTGCTGTTTATGAACCTGTGGGTCCCCTTTATCAACGATTGGACCCGTCAGACTCCTTACGGCTATGTTAAGCCTGCAAAGAAAGCAAAGGAGGGTGCTGGCAAATGAATAAGAATTCTTCCTGGGAGACCACTGTAAAGCCTGTTGTTGTGCTGAGCGTGATCGCACTGATCGTCAGCCTGCTGCTGGCCATGGTCAACTCCTTTACGGCTCCCATCATTGAGGAAAACCAGAAGGCCGCAACGCTGGCTGCCTATGTGGACGTGATGCCCACCGTTTCCAGCGCCTCCGATCTGGACGAAGTGACCGACTACACCACCGAGAACATCACCGGTGCTGTAAAGGCCACCGACGGCTCCCTGGCCATCAAGGCTGAGGAAAAGGGCTTTGACGGCGGCATCCTGTCCGTCATCATCGGCTTCGACACCAACGGCACTGTCACCGGCATCTGGGTGGACGCTTCTACCCAGACCAAGGGCATCGGCAGCAACGTTGCCACCGACAGCTTCCTTGCTCAGTTCGATGGCATGGATGGCACCCAGAACATCACCCTGGGCCAGGGCTACGACGCATACAGCGGCGCAACCATTTCCTCTAAGGCTCTGTTTGCCGCCATCAACGATTGCATCAACTGCTACAACGAGTTGGCATAAAGGAGGTTGGTAAGAAATGGCAAGCGAAAACAAGTCCAAGGTAAGCATCCTTACCAACGGCATCATCAAAGAAAACCCCGTTTTGCGTCTGGTTCTGGGCACCTGCTCCTGCCTGGCTGTTACCACGGCAGTTTCCAGCGCGCTGGGCATGGGCGCAGCCTTCACCTTCGTGCTGGTGTGCTCCAACATCCTGATCTCGCTGCTGCGCAACGTGATCCCCGCGAAAGTCCACCTGCCCTGCTACATCGTCATCATTGCAGGCTTCGTGACCATCGTTCAGATGGTGATGCACGCCTACATGGACAGCCTGTACACCGCACTGGGCGTGTTCCTGCCCCTGATCGTTGTCAACTGCATCATTCTGGGCCGTGCCGAGATGTTTGCCTGCAAGAACAATGTGGTGGATTCCGCACTGGACGGCATTGGCATGGGCATCGGCTACACCCTCACCGTGGTGCTGATGGCCTCCATCCGTGAGATCCTGGGCAGCGGCACCTGGCTGGGCTTCCAGGTCCTGCCCGAGAGCATGGCCAAGATGAGCATTATGACCCAGGCTCCCGGCGCATTCTTCTGCTACGGCGTGCTGATGGCCGGCTGCGTCTGGCTGGAAGGCAAGCTGGATGCCCGCATCGAGCGCAAGAGCTGCTGCGACCTCGACAACCTGAAGAAGGAGGCAGAATAAGATGTTAGTCAAACTTGCTGCGATCTTCTTCAGCATGATCCTGGTGAACAACTACGTGCTGGTGAAGTTCTACGGTATCTGCCCGTTCCTGGGCGTTTCCAAGAAGCTGGATTCCTCCATTGGTATGTCCGGCGCTGTTATCTTTGTTATGCTGGTGGCAACGGCTGTCACCTTCCCCATCCAGATCTTCGTTCTGAACCCGGCTGACCTGGGCTACCTGCAGACCATCGTGTTCATCCTGGTCATTGCAGTGCTGGTGCAGTTCATCGAGATCTTCCTGAAGAAGTATGTTGTTGCACTGTACAATTCTCTGGGCGTTTACCTGCCCCTGATCACCACCAACTGCTGCGTGCTGGCCGTGACCATTCTGGTCGTGGACGACTACGGCGCAGACGTTGCTACCCTTGGCTTTGCCGCTGCCTACATTGAGGCTCTGGTCTGTGCCGTGGGTGCAGGTGTCGGCTTTATGCTGGCCATGGTCATGTTCAGCGGCGTGCGCAAGCGTGTGGAAGCCTGCGATCCCCCGGCACCCTTCAAGGGTCTGCCCATCACCCTGATCGCAGCAGCCATCACCAGCCTGTCCTTTATGGGCTTCGGCGGTCTCGTCGAAAACCTGTTCAACGTGACGCTGTAAGGGAGGAACAGGATTATGAATATTGTATCTGCTGTGATCCTCTGTACCATCGTGGGCGCGATCGGTGCCGTTGTTCTGGTGCTGGCCGCAAAGTTCATGGCGGTTGAGGAAGACCCCCGTATTGAAGAAGTTTCTGCCTGCCTGGCCGGTGCAAACTGCGGCGGCTGCGGCTACGCCGGCTGTGCCGACTACGCAAAGGCCGTTGTTATGGACGGCGTTCCCTGCGACAAGTGCGCACCCGGCGGCCCCAAGGCTGCTGCCGCCATTGCCAAGATCATGGGCGGTGAGGCAAGCGCTGTGGAGAAGAAGGCTGTGGTCCAGTGCCAGGGCAACTCCGAGCACTGCAAGCCCAGCTACGAGTACAAGGGCATCCAGACCTGTGCCGCTGCTGCGACCCTGTACGGCGGCCCCAAGACCTGTACCTTTGCCTGCATCGGCCTGGGCGACTGCACCAAGGTGTGTAAGTTCGATGCCATCCACATTGTGGACGGTGTGGCCAAGGTGGACAAGGACAAGTGCACCGGCTGTGGTGCCTGCGCCAACATCTGCCCCAAGCACGTCATTATGATCGACGCAGGCGGCCCCCGCAAGCCCGTGGTCATGTGCTCCAATCAGGATAAGGGTGCTGTGGCAAACAAGCTGTGCACCACCTCCTGCATTGCCTGTGGCATGTGCGAGCGCACCTGTAAGTTCGATGCCATCCACGTTGTGGACGGCGTGGCCCGTGTGGACTACGACAAGTGCAAGGGCTGCGGCATGTGTGCTCAGAAGTGCCCCAAGCACATCATCCTCTTCCCGCTGAAGGACGATCCGAATCCCCCCAAGCCCGTGGTGAAGCAGGCTCCGAAGCCCGCTGCCGCTCCTGCCGCTCCGGCAGAGCCCGCCGCAAAGGCTGAGGAGGCAAAGGCTCCCGAAGCCCCCAAGGCTGAGTAAGCGGAACCCATTGTAATAGGACAAAGCGCCCCCATTGCTCCTTTGAGTGATGGGGGCGCTTTTTGGTGGGGGGAACGCCCTCTCAGTCTCGCATTCGCTCGACAGCTCCCCCGAGGGGGGAGCCAACGCATCTGCAAGGGAAATGGGAGCTTTGGGCAGGCTTTTGGGCGGTAAATGCCGCTGAAAGTCGAGCCGCAATTGGCTCTCCCTTTGGGAGAGCTGGCAAAGCCGTCAAGCTTTGACTGAGAGGGCCTCGAAAACTTTTTTCAAAAAATCTTGAAAAAAAGTGAAAGGAATCTGCGTTTCATGTATTATAGAGAGTGAAACTGCGAATGCACAACACAAAATTGCGCGATATATCAATGCGGCGGGCGTGCGGATAAGTTAGACTGCGCTGCTCCCCGCAATATATTACGGCGGTTCATAACGTGCTGTATATCGCAGAATATTTTGTCTGAAAAGGGGAAGGAAAAATAAAATTTCACTATTGAAAATACTGGATATACATGCTATAATTACGATAATGGGTTTGTCTGGTAAAAATAACCTGCCAGGGGAAAGAACGACAAAAGTCGGATATCTTTTCCTCCGGTTTTGCCAAAAATACTATGATGCAGGGAGGGCTCCACTGTGCGGAAAAATCATCACGGAAAAAAAGATAGGCTGGTGAAGCGCGTTTTTGCGCTTTGTCTGGCGCTTGCGGTCATCTGCACCTGCCTTGTGCCGGTGTTTGCAACCGAGTACAAGGAAGTTGTTGATTCCGGCAACGAAGAAGTTGCCGGTTTCGGCGACGATTTCCCTGCCGTGGACGACGGCGAGCCGCGCGAAGTATACGATGACAGCGAAGCTGCCGGTTTTGGCGGGGACGAAGTTGCCACCCGGCCTGTGGAAGGCGGCGAGGACAACCTCGACGGCGGCCCCAACGTTAAGGAAACAGAGTGGGGCACCGTCATTGAGTACGACACCAGCACCAGCACCGACTCCAGCTCCAGCACCGTGACCCAGTGGTCCGGCGAGGACGACGTGGTGGAAAAGCCTGATGACAAAGTGGTCGTTTCCGGCGACGAGATCAAAAAGCTGCAGGATATGGTGGTCTACCGCTTCTGGCTGAGGGAGCTGAACGCCAACGACCTGAAGGACATTACCGCTCAGGCACAGATCAACAATATGACGGAAAGCGAGTATCTGGCCCGGAACGGTGAGGTTCTGTGGAACCTGTACTTCATTCAGGCTGTGCCCCGGGCAGAGACCATTGCGGATTACAGCAGCTACATCGAGAACCCCTCCTCCAACCGGGACCCCAAGGGCGAACTGCGGCTGTTTGACTACTGGTACACGCTGGACGAGTTTGGCAACCGGGTGCGCCTGAACCTCACCGACCCCACCAGCAACATTCTGGACGACAAGACCACCACCGTGAACGTCTACGCCGCATGGAAGGACGGTACCGTTGGCTCCGATGAGGAAAAGCCCGTGGATCACGAGGATCTGGTGGACAAGAACCCCGTGCCTGTGGATCTGGAAACCAAGGCCTCTGCTTCCTACGAGGACGAGGACGGCAACACGAAGAGAGTCAATCTGCCGGTGGAAGTGAAAAACCTGCCCTCTGCCGCAGATCACCTCAGCGTCATCCACATGGGTTATGATGATGTGGGGGACTTCTACGAGAACCACTTGGATGCTTTTGGGGATATGGCTCCCATTCTGGGCCTGAAGATCTCCCCCAAAAACGCCAAGGGCGAAACGGTGCAGCCTGCCAAGGGCCAGAAGGCTGCCGTCACCGTCTCCGGTCTGGACAAACTGCCGGATATTGCGGAAATGGAAGAAATGGGAGAGCTTACTGCCGATGCTCTGAAGGTGCTCCACCAGAAAGATGACGGCACCGTGGAAAAACTGGATGTTGTCAGCTATGAGAATGGCACCCTGACCTTTGAGACCTCCAGCTTCAGCCCCTTTGTGGTTGTGCGGACGGATGGGTATGCAGTTGATACACTGGATATCAATAGCATCACAGATGTTTCTATCAAGGACGATATTGCAAACAGTGGCCACTACGTCCTGAAAATCACTGTGGATGGCAAGGATTATGAAGGCGCAGAAGCAGGAACGTTGCTAAAAAAGAATGGCTTTACTGTGACCTGGAAGAAGGGTGGTACTGTTGTTGACCGCCTTGAGATAACAAATGGTGTTTATAGCCGTGAAGAAAATGGCGGCTGGGTTGATGTTGTCTACACGGATGGCGCTAATTTGACTTATACTGTGACCATTGCTAAAGGCACTCAAAGCCAAAAAGCTAGTTTGACGGTTAATTATAACGATGAGCTGAAAAATGGTGGCTTTGAAGATGTGCTCAGTAATGGTACGGATCAGATCAACGCTGATGATGCTCCTAATCTGGTGTGGAAGACAACTGCAATAACTGGTGGTCAACACAAAATCGAAATTGGCAATACGAAGGGGATGACATCGGTCTATGAGCTACAAGCAAATGGCGATAAATGGGAAAGTGTACAGTTGTCTAACACGGCAAAAGCGTATGGTTGTGCAAGTGCAAATAGTGGTGACCAGTTTGCAGAGCTAAATGCTGAAGGCGCAGGTGCTCTATATCAGGATGTTTTGACAAAGCCGGGCCAACCAATGAATTGGCGTTTCTACCATAGAGCGCGTACGCGCAGAGGTGATGAAGACCAGTCCAAGAGTGTTATTCAGAGTGGAGCTGACACAATGGCCATGGTGATTGCACCACTTGAACTTGTGAAAGATGTTACTACACAGGCTCAGTTGGAAAGCCTGCTTGCTAGGTGTCCAAATAAAAATGGCGAAAATCCCATTACAGAGAATAAGAAAACTTACACAGTTTATGTATACGAGGCAACGGCTGCTATCGAGGATTTATCTGGTACTAGGAAATGGGATCAGGTCAATTGTTATGCTAAATATTCCACTTCTAGCTGGACGGAGAGTAGCGATACCTATAAGATTCCGGACGGCCAATATTTGACCCGATTCTTCTTTGCAGCAATTTCTACTGCTTCTGACGACGACCAGACTAACCAGACTAAGACTATGGGTAACTTGCTGGATGATGTCTGGTTTAGCCAGAACGTTGCACCGCCAACTTCCGGCACAGGCCGTGTTACTGTTACCAAGAAGTTCTATGGTTTGACAGAGGCAGAAGCTAAGACATTAGGGAATAGCGATAGCGGTTTCATTTCTTACGACCGAAGTGAGGATGTTCGTGGTATTGCTGACCAGGCACTGACAACGGTTGATTTTAGTAATGGTCTATGGGGCAACGGCTATGATGAGAATGGCGCTTATGTTTCTGTAAGCCATGTGTTCAATGAAGTTGTTGATGCAAATACGGATTACATATATTCTTTCGCAGAAAATGTCAGTAAGGCTAATGTTAGAGGTTACGACTTGACAAGAACCCTTGTAGACGGTGTCAAAGGGACAACTGGTAGTGTGACCATGAATAAGGAAAACAACAACAAGTCTATAACCTTCTCCAACTTCTACAAGAAGAATACCACTGATGTTACCATTACCAAGCAGGTCACCGGCCTGCTGGGTGATACCAATAAGGGCTTTACCTTTAATGTGAGCATCAAGAAGAACGGTGCGGATTGCACCGGTGTGACAGCCAAGAAGGGAGACCAGACGGTTTCTGACCTGACCAACTTTACCCTGAAACACAACGAGACTGTTACGCTGGAAAATGTGCCCATTGGTGCGACCATTACGGTAACGGAAGTTATCCCCGGTGCACACTATAAAGTCTCTGCCACCGGGCAAAACGGTGAGCAGGACGGTAGTAGTGATGTGGCCTTTACCTATGTTGCAGTTGCCAACACCACCACAGCCGGTAATGCAGATGAAGCCGACCTGATGCTCCTGAGCATGGACGAGGACACGGCAGTGGATGCTGACACTGTTGCATTGACCGATGCCACTGATAAGACGGTGTCCAATAATGCTATTACGGTCACCAACCGTGCAACCCTCAAGCCCGATACCGGTGTCCTCCTCGACACCCTGCCTTACATCGTCATCCTTGCTGTGGTCGTTGGCGGCGGCATCCTGCTGATGCTGCGCAAGCACCGTAAGGAAGATGACTAAAGGGGGCTGACCGCATGGCGAAGAAGAAAGCGCCCCAGCGGCTGGCCGGTGCAGAGGAAAGCTGTATCAGCCCGGAGCAGGAAGCGATCATCCAGTGGTTCCGGACGGTGAAATTCCGCAAGAACCTGCTGGGCGGCGTGGACGAAGCGGCAATGTGGAAGAAGCTGGAAGAGCTTTATGCCCTGTACGAAGCCGCCATCTGCGCCGAGCGCACAAGGTACAATGTGCTCTTGGAGCAGCAGACCGGAAGCCTGCCCTTGGATACCACCAAAGTTGACAGCTCTGACCCCCAAAAGGAGGCGCATTCCGATGCACCCGCTGGACAATGAAGCCCTGAAGCTGGGGGCAAAGGCGGTGCGCCGCCGTCGGCTGGACGCTGAGAACCGGCAGGATTTCATCAGTCTGCTGGGCCGCATTGTGGTGATCCTGCTGTGCGCCTGGGTGCTGTTCACGCAGGTATTCCTGCTCACGCAGGCCAAGGGCGGCAGTATGTTCCCCGCGGTAAAGGATGGCGATTTGCTCATCTGCTACCGCCTGCAAAAAACCTACGCAAAAAACGACGTTGTGGTCTACACCCAGGGCGGCAAGCTCCGGGTGGGCCGCATCCTTGGGCGCGAGGGCGACCTTGTGGCTCTGGACGACAGCGGCACCCTTGTGGTGAACGGCGCGGTGCAGAGCGGCGAGATCCTCTACCCCACCTACGCAAAAGACGCGCTGGAGTACCCCTACACGGTGCCGGAGGGCTGCGTTTTTGTGCTGGGCGATTACCGCACACAATCCGAGGACAGCCGGGACTTTGGCCCGGTTCCGCTGGAGGATGTGCAAGCAAAAGTAATTACACTACTGCGGCGACGCAGTTTGTAATACCACGGAAGCCGGAAGAAGCTGCCGGCATCCTGCCTGTGAACTGCGGAGTTTGGGCCGCGGCACAGGAGTACGAACGATTTCTTACTAGGGAGGAATAACAATGAAACTGAAGAAATTCTTCGCGGGCGTTCTGGCTGCCGCCATGATGCTCACCGTCGGCGCAACCGCAGCGTTTGCGGAGACTGGCGCTGGCGAAGGTGCAACTCGTCCTGCTACAACTGTTCTCGCTAATGATTCTCTGAAGATTATGAAGAACTATAAAGTCCTGAAGGGCACTTCTCCTGATGTGGACTTTAGCTTTACTGCTACTTATATGCCTGATAAGAGCCAGCCGTATGGTGATAGTTATACCTTTGCTGGTAAAACTTATCCGGTGCATTTTGATTCTGTTGCTGCTACCGATACAAATGCAGTGAGCGCTAAGGATCTGGGAATTAAGATTGAGGATTTCAATCTGCCCGCTGGTCCCGGTAAGTATGTCTTTGAAATTGCTGAGAATATTCCGCAAGATTCTGAGAAAGTCTTGGGTGTTGGGTACGATAATACTAAGCGTTATCTTTCTATTACCGTTGCAAATGACGCAGCGATGAGTGGCAATTTCGTTTATTATGCACAGCTGTACAGTGAGTACGCAGATGGTGCTACTCTTGGTGCAGTTGATAAAAAGGTCGCTGGCGATAATGCATTTACCAACACCTATGGTAAAACTCAAGATGGCAGTGATTTGGTTCATAATGTTGTGATTAACAAGCAGATTGCCGGTAATTTTAGTGACCTGACAAAGAGCTTTAACTTTACCATCAAGTTGAGCCCTGCAGATGGCAAGAAGAATGACTATGTTGGTGCAAAGGTTATCTCTTACGATGGCAGTACTAAGGGTGTCCTGAATCAGACTTGGTCTTTTGACAATTCTACCGAACATAGCATTTCTCTGGGACGCAATCAGAGTATTGAGCTTGAGAATCTGCCCGAGGGCGTTGTTGTGACTGTTGTTGAGACTGATGGCACTGAGTACGTTGTGACCAAGAGCGATGAAGCAGTCAAGAATGGTTATGCCCCGATTGGTAGTTTGAATGATAACAACACTGTGACTGCAACTGTTGGTACTGCTAATGGTAGCATCGGCTTTATCAACACCAAGGAAGGCACCCCCGACATGGGCGTTGTGCTGGACAATGCACCTTACATTGCAATGCTGGCCATCGTTGCCATTGGTGGTGTGGCCCTGATGCTGAACAAGCGCCGCCGCGACGAGGAGTAATTGCTCGCTGTAGATTAAACCCCACCGTCATCCCTTGCGGGATGCCACCGCCCCTAGTAGGGGCGGCCTTGGCAAAACCGTGAAGCTTTGCGCCATGCCAAGGGCCCCCCTATTAGCGGGGGCTGGCACGCGAAGCGTGACTGGGGGGTTATCTCAGCACAAACCTAACGAATAACCACTTATTTGAATTTGCTTAACCGGAGGTGGGCTGTATCAACTGGCAGAGAAAAGCATTGAGGGCAGCCGACTTTCTGGTGAGCGCGGTGGTCGTGTTGTTCCTGGTGGTCGCCGGGGCGTATTCAGCCTATGCCCTGTGGGACAACTCGCAGGTGTACGCCGCCGCAGACAATGTTCAGGCAGAGCTTTTGCAGTTCAAGCCCAAGGCGGGCGCGGATAATGGCGCGAGCTTTGAGGAGCTGCTGGGCATCAACCCGGATGTCTGCGCGTGGGTCACACTGGACAACACCGCCATCGACTACCCTGTGGTACAGGGCGAGGACAACTTTACCTATGTGAACACCGATGTCTACGGTGATTTCTCGCTGGCAGGCAGCATCTTTCTGGATGTGAACTGCGACAAGAACTTCACCGACCCCTACTCTCTGCTGTATGGTCACCACATGGAAGAGAGCAAGATGTTCGGTGATCTGGATCTCTACAAGGACGCAGAGTTCTTTGCAGAGAACACCACCGGTGAGCTGATCCTGCCCGACCGCACCTATGATCTTCAAACCTTTGCATGTCTGCTGGTTCCAGCGTCTGAGAATGCGATCTTCGATCCGCAGCGCTGGGACAGCGACCTGCAGGGACTGTATACCTTTGCGCAGGAGAACGCCCTGAACCTGAACACCGAAACGCTGGCCGCCATGAAAGCGGCAGGCGATGACGCTCAGGTGCTGGCGCTGTCCACCTGTTCAACGGAGTTTACCGATGCACGCACCATTCTTCTGGCGTGGATGATCCCGTCCGCGTCGGATTCATAAAGGAGAGGATGAAATGAGGTTCCGTAAAATCGCGGCAGCACTCCTGACCCTTGCGTTGGGGTTCTGCCTGTGTCAGCCGGCAGCATTTGCGGCCACCGCGGCTGACCAGCATACACAGCTGCAGGAGCTTCCGGTTTCCATTCAGTCCACGGGGGAAACACCTCTCCCAAAGGAAACACTGACTGTGGAACTTGAGGCTGTGGACAATGCGCCCCTGCCCGAGGTGACCACTCTGGAGATCACCGACGGCGAGACCGGCAGCTTTGGCCCCATCAGCTACACCAAGCCCGGCTATTACGTTTACACCGTGCGCCAGCGCGCCGGTGTCAACACCCGCGGCACCTACGATGAGACCGTGTACTATCTGCGCGTTTCCGTGGTGTGGGACAACGACAAGCTGGTGGCCCGGATGGCCGTGCACACACAGCCCGACCTGATGGACGAAAAGGTGAGCAGCATCACCTTCAACAACAGCTACAAGGCCATCGAGACCCCGTACTACCCGGACCCGTATGACCCTGATCCCGTCACCCCGCCCACCCCTTCCACGCCGGAGAACCCGGCCCCGGCAGATGCCCGCCCGACCGTGACTGAAACCACCACCCCTAGTGCACCGGAGCCCACCGCCCCGGCCAGCGTGGTGGCGGATGCCCGCCCGGCCGAAGGCCCCAAAAATATCCAGACCTTTCACCTGAACTTCCAGAATCACCAATATCAGCGAAACCAGTTGTATCAAAGAAACCAAAAGCGTCATAATATCTATATAGAGTTGCTGCTCCTATCTTTTCTCCCAATTGCATAAATGCAGGATTACACGAATATTTTAGAGCATCTCTTAAACTTTGTGAACCATGTCCTGATGTATCTGAACAATTTATTTTAACTCCAGAAACCATTTGGTAACCCTCACATTCAAAAACATTTGGTTTATCAGCATTGACCAATCCTTCCTCTAATCCTACAGCAGCAGTTATAATCTTGAATACAGAACCTGGCTCATATGTTGATGTAATTGCTCTATTATTCCATGTCTCCTGTAATAAAGAATTCTTTTCTTCATCAGACATTTTTTTCCACTTTTTATCAGATATATAATCCAAAGTAAATGGAGAATTCAAATTATAATCCGGATAAGTTGCCATCGCTAAAACATCGCCATTATTAGGATTCATTATAATGACATTTCCTCCATCTTTGCAATCATTCTCCTCACACGCCTGTTTCAAATATTTTTCTGCTATCTGTTGTATATTTGCATCAATAGTAAGAGTTATATCATTTCCATTTTGAGGCGCAATATAAGTCTCGTTCTCATATGGTATTAAATCTTGAACAGCATCTTGTGCAGACGTCACTTTTCCTGGAGTTCCCGTTAATATATCATTCCACTTAAGCTCCAAACCATAAAGTCCCTGATTATCAGTACCACAAAAACCTATTAAACTTGAAGCTAAATTGTCATATGGATAATATCTTTTTGTATCACCATCAATATTTATTCCGCTATAAATATCATTCGCTTGCATCCAATTTCTTAATTCTTCTATCTTGTCATTTTCTACTTTTTTAGCTATTGTAACAATAGTACTATCACTAGAAACTTTCTCTAAAGTCTCCTTATAATCCAAATCGAAAATATCTGAAAAAGCCTTTGACACCTTTTCTTTCAATTGTTTAGTCATTGCTTCAGCTATTTTTTCATCATCATTTTCAACTACAATGCTAGTAGGGTCAATACTTACAGTATCAACCTGAGCACTAATCGCTAGAGCTTTTCCAGTAGAATCATATCTAGTACCTCT
>ERZ773224.2697-NODE-2697-length-17771-cov-5.675265_pt1 | contig 17771 bp, 32 predicted proteins | sample MGYA00580526_ERZ773224 | MGnify/ENA primary metagenome ERZ773224 (study PRJEB29015, sample SAMEA2737743) | human gut metagenome | biome: human gut; feature: human-associated habitat; material: faeces | place: China | collected 2012 ... | reverse complement strand
AAAAAATGTCCTTACTGGTAAACTTGTTTTACGAACATTCCCCCAATTTAAACATTAAATATACGTGTTTTAAATGGCTATCGTTCGTGTATTCAATTCGACAAAATATACACATACCACAGAGCAATACACTAAAAACAGAACACAAAAATAAATACAAAAATTAACTCAAAAATTAACTACAAAAATATGTCGAAACTTTTTTCAAAAAACTTTTCAAAAAACAGTACTATTTTGTTACCAAAATGATATAATAATAATATAAGATAAAGATATATAAAAAGGGGTTATAAATATGAATAAAAAATCATTAATGCAAAACGCTCACAGAATTACAAGAAAAATAGTTAAATTATACGGAGTTGATTATAGAACTCAATTAGGTATTTCAATGAAATATGTTTACAATCAATATAAACTATATGCTGAAAAAGAAATAAAGAACTTAAAAAGAAATATAATACTTACATTAGATAAGTTAGTAAATACAGATGACGAAAGATTTGATAGTTACTATGAAAAATATCGAAAATATTGTTTAGATAAAAATGTTATTAGAAAATTTTATAGTTTAAAATCATTCAATGCTTACATGAATAATAGCCTAGGTAATAAATATGTGATGTTTAATCCATCATGGCATGAAAGTTATATGGTACATGACGCAAGTAAAAATATAATAAATTATTTAATTGAAAATGAAAAATAATAATGGAGGGTTATCCCTCCTGATAATAAAGAGGTGTAAACATGAAACTATTAAAAGTTATTGATGTGATTTTTAGGAAAAAACCTGATAAAACAATGATATATTCAGGAGATGAATTATTATTTAATAACTATACAAAATTTTTTGAATTTAATAATGTTATATGGAATATGGACGCATTAAGTTATGAATACATTGACAAAGAAAAAACTACATTATTAATAAGAGTAATTAATAAAAAGGGGAATGAAAATGATTAATTCAAAATTAGAAAAAATGATTAAGAAATATAAAGATGGAAAATGTCCACCATATATAAGAGATATGATAGAAGAATTTAAAAAAAGAGATATGAAAAATTTTCGTTGTGGTCATTTTGATTGTAATCATTGTCCATTTAGTGAATTAATGTATTGTAACGAGGAACAAATTAAAAAAACAATAATTAAATATAAATTATAAAAATGGTTTATGTGAATCAAAAATTAAGGGATAAATTATTATTTAAAGGTGATGTAAAATATTTTAATACTTCTACTGTTTTAAGTGAATTATATGTATACACATATGAATATATAAACAAAAACAAAAATAATTTATTAATAAGAGTAATTGAACAAATAAAGAGGTGATTTTATGATAGGTATCACAACTAAAAACATTACCAATGCAAACGGAGTATTAATATTAAAAGGTGAAAAAGTACAATGCTTATATGTTACTCATTTAGGTAATAACCAATACGAGGGTTTATTTGTAACTGAAACCGGAGTTAAATTTGTATCTGATTTTTCTAATGTAATATTTGATATTAAGAGGTGATAATATGAAAAAGATATTAATTAGTATCTTAGCAGCATTATTTATTATTGGTTCAAGTCCAGTACAAGCACAAAACAAAATTTACGGTGACATATACACATATGAATATGTATACGATATATTTGGTAAACCAAAATTAAACGCTGACCGTAGTAATCTAATTACAAGAGTTAGACACACAATAAACACCATAGATGAATATGAATTCTGGTTAGATAATAATTTTAATAATCCAGTATTTGTACAACAATAAATATTAGGAGGTAAATAAAATGAAAAATTTTTTAATTAATTTATTGATAAAAGATTGTTGTAAAGGTAGATGTTGTGATGAATGTCCGTTTTATAATCCACACTCTAACTGTTATTTAACAGATATAATTAATATAATAAAAAACAGTGAAAAGGAGAATGAAAATTATGAAAAATAATTATGGTATTGATATTGAGATTACAAACGAGGAATTAGATAAATACGCTACTTGTACAAACTGCAAGAAACCAAGTTCATACAAAGGTAAAATGTATTGGTTTAATGGTAAACTTTACTGCAAAGATTGTTTAATTCAGGAACTATTAAAAGAAAAAGTAATATATGATAATTGGTATAGTAATAATTAATAGGAGGTTATTATGGATAAAAAAGAAAAATCTTTATCAGATTTAATTTCAGAGGTGTTTTATATCAATTGTTGTAAAAGTAAATTATGTAAAAATTGTAAATATAATACTACAAATTTTCATTGTCATATAATAAACATTCTTGAAATAATACGAGATTATGAAAAGGAGAATGATATTTAATGAAAGTTTATATATTAAATGAATACAGAAACTGTGGAGATAAAATTACATGGGGTGTATTTTCAAGTGAAGAAAATGCAAGAAAATATTTAAGGCATATGAGATGGGATAAAGATAATAATTTTGGAATAATTGAATATGAAGTAGATGAAAAAGTTAGGTGGTGTAATTTATGAAGAGAATAACAAAAATCAATGACAATGAATATATTAGTAAAGAGATAGAGCACACAACTTCTATTGCCGGTACAATAATAGAATTAATAATTTATTTAACACTACTAGGTGTATTAACAAAATTTGTTAATATGTTTATGTAAAATAGGGAGTTTTAAACTCCCAGTACATAGTTAGATTTAATCTAACATAATTATATAAGGGGGTTAATGTAATGGCAAGAAATGGTGTTCATTCAGGAGGTAAGAAAAAAGCAAGATATTACAAAGTTTGGGATAAAGAAACCGGAACATATAAAGGTATTTGGAGGTTATCAGGTGGGCAAATTTGTATGTATGAGTTCTTTATATATGAAAGGTTATCACCTGAAATGGAAACTTATCTCAGTAAACTAAGGCAACAAGAACAAACAAGAAAATGTGTTGAAAGACAACAAATGGAAAGATATGATAATTATTTAAAATAAATTTTATTTGGGGGAAAAGGGTTTATGAATTTAAAAAGGCAAAAAGCATCTATATCTAACAGAGAATTTACCGGAGGTAAAAAAGATACAAATTACTTCATTAGAAAACTTAAAGAGTTTGGACTAAGAGTACCAAAATATCTAAGTAATGGTATCACACAAAAACAATTTAAAACATTACAAAATAAACTTTTAAAATCAATATCAAACAGACAACATGAAGAACAAATATATAATCAACAAACTAAAAAACTAAATAGAGCTATTAAACAACAGATAAAACTATTTAATGAAAGAGTTGATATAGTAAGCAGTATAGTACGTAAAAAATATGATTTTACTGTTAAAGATTGGAATTACATTACTGGAAAACCAATAACATATATGGGAAGAAACAAGACTTTTGACAATTACAATGATAATCTTATACTCGCTCACAAATCATTTAAAAGATTACATTTTTCAGATAATGACGCAAGGAAAGAGCATTTACAGTACATGAAAGAATTAACTAAAGGAATGACAGTTAAAAATTTTGAAAACTGGTTTATTGAAAACAAAGGTGCCACAGATTGGTTCGAGAACGAGTATTTAAAAGGTCAACTATTCGACGAGCTTTCAGAAAAAGATATAGAAACACTAATGGATTATTTTAATAGCTTATCAGGACTTAAAAAAGAACTTGTAATTAAACAAGCTTTAAATAAGATTAAAGAAAAGTATGAAAATTCTGAAGAGCCAACGGCATATAAGTTTAAAGCTTATAACCAAGTTATGAATAATTTGATTAATTATGGTAAGAATGATGAGGTGAGTTAAAACGGAAAATCTAAACAAGTTACTAGAGTATTGTCACGAAAGAATTGGAAAATACTTTTTTGAAAACCAATTACAAACACTTTTTGATGATGAATGTAATTTTGCTTTTGATATAGAGGCGTGTCCTACTGATGAATCAAAACAAGAAATGTACACATATTCTTTAAGTTTCATGAGTTGTGACATTCAGAATAACGTATGTTATAACTTTAATGACGTTACTGAATGTTTAAATACGCTATTATCATTACCTTGTAAAGTTGTAAATTTATATGCTCACAACTGTGGATATGATATGAAACCAATAATAATAAATTACATTGAACAATATGGAAATAATGCAAAAGAGCAAGAGTATTATACTCTTAAAAAATATGATAGATTTGAAAAAACAAGGAAAGAACTTAACTATGCTTACAATGGTAAAAGTAAAGTAATGAAACCATTTCAATATGATATTACCATGAAAGATGGAGTGTTTTATAAATTAACTCTAATGAGTGATACAACTACAATAAACTTTTATGATACTTATAAATTAGTTCCATATAGTTTAAAAAAATGTTGTAAAGATTTCTTAGGACTTGACTTAGGTAAAGATGGTTTAGATTATGAGAAAATAAGAACACCAAATGATGTGTTAAATACTGAAGAGAAAAAGTATATTTATGACGACGTTTTTGGTTTATCTTATTTAGTAAAAGCATTAAAAATAGATGGATTAACTTTATCAGGAAAAACATTTAAGTTCACAAGATTAACTAATTCAGGTCAATCTCTTCATGATTATAAATCAATGTTGCTATATGATTTTATAAATAAAAAACCACCATTTGATAATAAAGAAGTATATAACCAAGTTGAAAACTATTTGTTATTAAAAACTAAATTTTACAGTAAAGATATAAACAAAGACCATGATGAAATGGCACAAAATGTATTTCTTGGTTTATATCCTACTGAAAGCTATTTTCAAGACGCTTGGGAACGACAGAGTTATTTTGGTGGATTATGTACAGTTCACAAAGAAAATGTTGCAAAGTTCTCAAAGCGAAAAAATAGAGAGGGTCGTGTATATGATGTAAATAGCCTTTATCCCTCAAGAATGAAAGATTGCTTACTTCCTTATGGAAAAGGGAACTATTGCGAAAAACCATATATAGAAATGAGTAAAACTTATAAAAAGAATTACCCTCTTTATATACAAGAGATAACAATTTATGCATTAGATGTTAAACCAAATAAAATGGCATGGTTACAGATTAAAGATAATCCAAGCTTTAATGGTGTTGAAGTACAACCAAATAATATAGTAGATGGTAAAAGAGTTACAATAAAATTAAGATTAACAAATGTACTTTTAGACTTACTTTTTGAGTGTTATGACGTAAAATCATACGAGTTAGGTGGTCATGTAGGTTTTCATGGAGCATACAATCTATTTAAATCTTATATTGATTTTTGGAGTGAAATAAAAAAGACACAAAAAGGAGCCGGTAGAAGTTTAGCGAAACTTAGGTTAAATGGTTTATACGGTAAGTTTGGCATGTGTGGTGTAAATGAAATAACATATATTCAAGTAGATGATGGAATTTTTCAAGTTGCACACACTCACAATGATATAATAAGTGAAACAATATATTTACCAATGGCAACATTTATAACTTCTTATTCAAAGGAAAAATTAGTAAAAGGTATAAACTGTAACTATAAAGTGTTCATGTATTGTGACACTGATAGTATTCATCTTTATGGTAACACTGTAAAAGGAATAGAAATACATGACACTAAGTTTGGTGCTTGGGCAAATGAATTAAAATTCAATGATTTTAAATACCTTGGTGCAAAAAGGTATGCTGAAAAAGATAAGGAAACAGATGAATGGATAATTAAATGTTGTGGTTTAACTGATAACATAATGAAACAAGTTAACAATATTGATGTTTTTGCTATTTGTAAACTTGACAATAAACAAATTGAAGAATATAAGAAAAATACTTATGACGGAACTGTATATTATTTCTATGATAAAGAATGTACTAAACCAATTCCGGGATTAATAAAGTCAAACAAGATGAAAATAGTAAAACACGGTAGTTGCATGATTGAGCAACCATATAAAATAACTGAAAGAATATATTTTAAATAAAAGGGGATAGGGATTTATGAAAATTAGAGAATTTATAAATAAAAATTATGGATTTATTTGTGGTATTGCAAGGAATGAATATAATAAAGAAAAAAATAAAATATTATATAAAAATTATGATGTTGATGATTTTACAAGTGAAGTGATAATATTCTTTTTAAAGAATTACGATAATTATGATGATTCACTTTCAAAAGAACGAACTTTTATTATTACTAATTGTAAATATTGTGCCGGTGCATTACGTGAGAGGTTAAGAAAAAATATAAGAAAAATAGATTTATTTACTTATAATGAAAGTGAATTAATAACTAAAGATGAATTTAACAATGATTTAAACGCATATGAAAATGTAGGTAAGGAAGATTTTTATAAAGAAATATCTGTTTTTACAGAACTTACACCAAAAGAAAAAACATTATGTCTTTATAAATTACATGGATTATCAATGAGTGAAATGGAAGAATTAACTGGTGTTTCAAGACAAACTTTATGGAGGCAATTCAAAACAATAAAAGAAAAAATAATGTAAAATAAAAAGATAGGTTTTAATAATTAAAACCTATCTTTTTAAATATCTCCAAGCTTAACTCTTTTAAACTTTGTGTTTGGAACCTACATTTCCCTTGACTAAATGCTTTCACTAAACCTTTTAACATTGGTTCTTTAGAGGTTAATAGTATCATGTTTTCACTATGTGAGCCACCATCTAATACATAGTTTGACATGATTGTACCATGATTAGAAAAATAAAATAAATCAGCCATCCAGTACACAAAAACTGTTTTGCCATCTAATGTTAAACTAAACAGTGGGTGACATTTACTAATTGGTAATTTAGAAACAAAGCTCCTATTATCTCTTTGAGATTTATTCTCAATTGCAAACTCTTCGTAATTGGTACCACTTACCAATTTACCAAACTTTGTATTTTTCATTTTATTAATGAACTCGTTAGAAGTTTCATAGCTAACTACTAATTCTCCATTCTGATACAATGAAAATCTCTCATTTGGATTAGGATTTAAATTGAAATATTCAAAATATGGATTTACCGTAGTTACATTGTTCCCTAATAAGTAAACTCTTACATTCTCTCTTTCACGTTGTACTGTATAAACTAAGTCAAGAAGTGTTTCGACTTCATTATCCAAATATCGTATATATGCTTTATCTATCAAAAATTCATCAAATATAATTGTAGTAACATTTGGATACTCGTTTGATTTTTCTGAAAGTGAAGTAGATAATGGAACCAAATAACCTGCAAGATTTTTATTAATATATACATTATATCCTTTTACCTCGAATTCACATTCAGGAAACTCATTTTTCACTTTTTCAAAAAACTTATCTTTTACCTTTTTTAATTCTGATTTATATCTTCTAACATAAATAAATTGTTCACCCTTTTTAAGAAACTTATTTATTGCTCTTTTTTTAGCACCATATGTTTTACCATATCCCCTATTAGTAATTATCATGTTAAAAGTTGCATTATAGCTACTTATTTTATCATAATCATAATACATAAATTCACCTCATATAAGATTGTTTCACGTGAAACATTTTTTATTGTGTTTCACGTGAAACAATTTATTTATTTTTTATATCGTTTTCTATCTCTTCTAATCTTTTATCCATGCTTATTAAAGTGCTATTGAATTTGTCTAAACTTGTACCAAACGCGTCTATTTGTGCTAATAGTTTCTTAATTATTACTACTAATACATAACCAAATGCACCACACATTGAAATAGGGAAACCAACTGTGCTAATAGCGTTTAAAATATCTTCCATATTTATCACCACATTTATCCTTTTAAATTTAACCTTAAACTGGTTTACCAGTAAAGTCGCACCACTTGCTACCGTTCCAGTAAATAGGTTTATTTAATGTAGTATCATAAATTACTGCACCGGCAGTTACTCCTGATGTAGGTCGTGTTTTATAACTACCTAATATTATCATTGTTTTTATTTGTAATTGATTTGCATTAAAATTACCATCTGTAAAATATTTTTCAACTTTTTTTCCAATCTCTTCAGGCATATGCTCTTTTACAAATTCAATATCTCTGTGATTCATTAACACGTCTTCATAAAATTTTGCCATAAATTCCTTAAAATTTTCATCATTTACATTATAAAAATTAGTAAGGTTATTATATAAGTTGTTTAAATCTGACATTTTTATCACCTCTCTTATTGATAAGTTTCAGTAATACATAAAGTAAAAGTAAGTTCTATGGTTTGTTCATCAGGTTTTTTATTTTCTACATAAACATAGCAACCAGTATCGTTTATGTTACCTATTCCATAAATACCAACTTTACTATATCCAAGAGATTGCCATACCCACTTGTTAAGTTTTCTTAAAGTCATTGTTGCGTCAATAACATTTTTGCTAGTTAATGACCAATAAAAAGGTATCCAAAAACTACCATTATTATTGTTTGAAGTATTATTAATATCTTCCCACGCTTGTTGCCACTGTTTAGCAGTTGCGTAACAATCAATATAATATTTCTTTATCTTTGCCATCTTATCATCATGTAAAACATATTTTTGTACTACTCCTGAAGTAGATGGGTAAACAATCTGTATTGTACTATAGTCGTTTTTAATTTCAGTAACTTTACTTTCGACAGTTGTTACCCAAGCACTAACCTTATTAATTTCATCAGTGTTTTTTTGGATTTTTGTTCCGTTTTGAGTTATTGCATTAGTGTTTGCAGTAATTGCATTATCAGTATTGGTTTTGTTAGTATTATATAATTCTTTAAATGCTGATATATCTGACTTAATGTTAGTTATTTGATTGTTAATATCTGTAAATACTTGTTCGTTTATTATTGTAGCTAGTGTACCATCTTTTACAAATTGGTCAAGTTTTTTGCTTACTTCATCAATCATTCCATTATTCAAATAGTATTCAATTTTCTCACTAAAGTCATCAATGGAACCATTAACATTATCTTCTAATAAATTAAAATGTTTTATTAATAAATTAATTTTTTCTACAATCCTATGAATTGCTTCAGGAATAGTTAAACTTGCATTTGCATCTCTTAAACCACTTTCATATATATTCAAAAATTCATTTAACATATAATTACCTCCTACTTAAATATTATAACACTTGCATAAATAAGTCGTATGCTCCGTCTATAAGTTGTTTATCTAAATCTTGTATAACGTCACGCCACTTTTGTAGCAGTTCTGCTGAACTTGTTATACCTATGTTACCTCTACTGATTAATGTATTGTTTGCAGTATTCTTAGTTTTACCACTGTTTTTACCCTCACTATTACCGTTTGTTGACGATGTAGCATGATTTCTATTTAAATTAATAGAAGTAGTATACTTTTTATTTTGTAATTCAGTTCTAGGAGTGTCTAAGAATTCTTCTTGTGCAACACCCTCGGTTTCAGAACTATTTTTTCCTGAAGATGTTGTAGTATTATCAAAGGTTGATTCAACTGTTGAAGTATTTGTTTCTGTTAAATCCTTATTTAACAAAAAATTAATGTTTTGTCTTTCAACTTCTAACTCGGTTTTATATAATTCATTATAAGTTTTAAATGAATTATCTAAATAATCTTTTAACATATAAAAAAACATATCGGGAGTATCTACACAAATTTCATCAAACATATAATGATTTAAGAATTTACTTTCAAACTCTTTTTTCTTTTGCTGATAAATCTCGTCGTTTACCAATCCTTTCATATAATAATCATAATCAAACTTAAACATATATCCTTTTAAAAATCTAAGTTCAATAGTGGATTTAGCCATTTGCTTCACCTCCATCACTATCTACTTCTTTATATAAACTTTCACTCATATTATTCTGCCTTACAACTTTCCAATTAACACCAAACTTTTCATTAATTTTTTCACATGCTAATTCTCTTGCATTGTAAAGTATGTCTACATTCCTATTAATGTAATCATTATTTACGTTAATTTCATCAACTAACATTCTTTCCTTTTTATCTGCTTGAGAATTGTTATTTAATCCTATAAATGTTAGAAACTCATTTTCTATTTGTTGTTTTAATTTAAGTAACTTATCTGCAACAAAGTTAGTATTTAAAGTTATATTTTGTAAATTTTCTGCTAAAGTAGCTTTTACAACTATTACCGGTTCATTGTTTGTTACTTGACTAGCTACTTCCCGAATTGATTTTTCTGTTTTTTTATCTGCTAAAAATATATATGGAATTTTTTGTAGATATATATTAGTGTTAATTGTTGTTTCTATTTCTGTTAATCTGTCTACATAGTTTATAATTATTGGCATTAATCCAGTTTTTGTATAATTATTATAAATTAATACTCCATCACTAGCATTTAATGTTTTACTTATTAAAGGTGAGGTAATTTGAATTTGCGTAGGTTCATTATAAATATTTAATCCAACTAATGTACAAGGCATACAAACTAATCCATAATCAGGGTCAGAATAAACAAAACAATAACCATTTTCTATTAAAGTTCTTTCAATAAATCTACTTTCTATTTCACCAGTGTCTTCCCACTTAAAAATATTAAGTGATAAATTAAAGAATTGTGTAAAATATTTAATAAAAGTTAAATCATTAGCACGTTCTAATAATATTTGATTTGCTTTACTCATTTTACTTTACCACCTCATTTTTCACATTGTAATTTAAAATTCTTGCACCTCTATCTTTATGCCAAAAAGTTATTCCTGAATTAAAAATATCTTTTATTTCTTCTAAATATTCTAATGGTATCATACTTGTACTTGCTATATTGCAAACACTTGTTTTTATATAATTATAATATTTTCTTGTTCTTATATTTGGAGTATCCCAATCATTGTATGAATATCCATATCTTTTAAAATGATTATCTATCCTTTCCATGTAAGGGTCGGTAATACTATATTCTATTAAATCAATTTTTCTGTCATTTATCATCATATTATATACTGCATCATTTCCGGCAGTTTTTAATGAAGCCGGAGAATTAATTAAGTCATTTACTTTAGCATTTTTCATGGATATAATTTCATTTTCTTTTACTTTACCACTTTCATTTAATTGGTTTAAATTCAAATTTGTAGTTTGTTGTGTTTGGTATCTGTTTAATGCATTGTTTGCTAGTCCACCGGCACCACCAATTAAACCTCCAATATTTCCGGTAATACCACTAAGTAACATTCCTAATAATCCAGTTACATTGTTAAGAGAATTACTCTGCATATTTTGTGAATTTTTTAAGTTTACTGTTGCAGTATTTTGTTTTAAACTTACATCATTTTCAATCAAACTATTAGTTATTCCCTGATTGAAACTATTTCCATTAAGTGCATAGAATTCTGAATATGCAGAACTACAACATGGTAAATTGTAAGTAAGATTACAATTTACACCCTCTAATTTACCAGTTGTATCGCCTTTGTAACCAGTTACAGACATTCTATATTTTCCACTAACTGGTGAGGTTTTAATTTTAACCTCTAATCTATTTTGATTATCTATTAGTTGTGGTTTTATTAATAAAGGTTCATTCATGTAGTCAGTTAAAATGTAATATCTATATGGATATGTTTCTAATTTCATATCATAATTTCCAGTAATATCGCCTTTAGTTCTAATACCTATTGCAGTACCCTCACTAAATATAGTTTTATTTACGGCTTGTATATCTACTATTCTAAGACATTTACAAACTGTATTATTACTATCTTTAAATCTTTCATTGTCATAATCAACTTCTGTATATGTTACTACGTCATTATCTGCAAAAGGACTATAAGTAACACTTAATATACTCGGATTGTTCCCCAAATATTGTCCATAGTTCATAATTCCTTTTGCGTCTGCCGGTATATAGTAATAATATAATCCAGTAGGAATATTTCTAAAAATAGTATTGTCACCATCAGTTGTTGCTATTTTACCCACACAATCACCTCCTAAACACTTCCTATGCAGCCACTTGGGATATGTCCGTTACCATTGTTATCTGATATAGCACCACCACCAACTATTGCAATGGTTCTATATTCATAACTATTATTAGTATAAATGTTTGCCTCTTGTGTTCTTCTTGCAATTAAACCTTGTAATACTGTTCCACTGGCGTCACTGATATAATAATTTTTCCAATCAGTTGCAATAGAACTGTCGTTAGGATTTGCAATAAATTTACTATACATTGGACTACTTGTTGCACCATATAATCCACAATTGTATGATAGGGATAGAAATGCGTCGAATTGATTTTGTTTAATATTTCTTGCACCGTCGTTTTTCATTTGGGTATATAAGTTATTTGCAAATCTCTTCATTGTTTTAAACATTGCCTCGCTTGCTTGTTGTTCACTACAAGGTTCAGGAAGTTCATTCCATTCAGGTACATTTTGTGTTGTTCCATATCCTTGTGTTGCAACACCACCACTATCGTAATATACATATGCACTAAATGCTTCAAAGCCTTTCAAGAACCTGAAAATTTTAGCAGATACACCACCATTAAATGTTGTAGAACCACCACTGTTTAAATTAATATATCTTTTTGCTACAAAATCACTTTGCCAATACCATGTATACTCACTAATGTATGTTCCAATATCCCTTGCCTCTATAGCCGTAAAAGTTCCGTTGTCATTATAATGTGCAAACATAATCACGTGTTCCGGTGTATTAGGGGCAGAAAAATTCATGAATATTAAGTCGCCCGGTTGAAGTGAACCACCATCAACCTGATTACCAACATTAATTTGGTCATAAGTTGTTCGTGGGATTCTTATACCATTGTCGTTGTATGCCCACTGACATAAACCACTACAATCAGTTCCGGCACTTTCACCAAGTGGTGGATAATTTCCACCCCACGTATAAGGTTTACCGATAAGTTTTCTAGCAGAATTAACAATAGCATTTCCGTCCACTGTAGGTTGTGGTTTTGGTGGTTCAGGTTCAGGGTCAGGGTCACCTACACCAGTGTTATTACCTCTTTTTGAAAGTTTGTCTGTACTGGCAACTATATAACCACCCTTATCTGTAAAGTTGTATAAATTAGTTACGTTCCTAACTATATATTCACCACATTCTATATCTTCAGGACGGTTCAACACATCTAAGTCAGGTTTACCACTTGAAAATGTAGGGTTCATATGTTGCCTTTCAATAAAACAACTATTTAGATAATAATCAACATTAATTAAATATGTTTGCATTACATCTAATTTTAAGAATAATTGTGTGGTGTTTTCGTTGATATATTTTTTGTTTAATATAAAGCAATAATGTATTACACTATCATCAGGGTTAATGTAATAAAGATAATTACTAGCCATTAAACGAGTGTTACCATAGGTTACATCAATCTTTATGCTATCATTATCTTTTTGATATAATACATCATTAAAAGACATTGTTGCTTTAGAATTAAAAAATTGAAGTTGTTTATCTTTATTTTCAAAGATATAAGTATGATTATGATTTACATCTAATTCAGGTACACTACACAACACAACTCTTGTTTCCAATTTAATACCTCCTTTTTATAATTAATAAAAAAGTGCATATTAATGCACCTTTATTTTAATTATGCCCTTGCAGAGTTTAGTATTTTTACTGCATTTACAAATCCACAAATAGCACCAATACCCTGATTATGAGTAAATACATTTGTTGTTAACTTATCAGGATTTCTAAAGCTTTCAGAAACTTGTAGTGTTCTTCTGAATTGAATATAATCTTCATCTATTACCATTAATTCAACATTTGCGTCTGCCTCATATGCTTTAGTTGTTGCATTGTATTTTTGGAAAGAGTCAATCTTTACTATTCTTCTACCCATTTCAGCCTTTTCCATATTAAATGCAGTTGCAAGTAATTCTACGTCAAGATTTGCTGAAACTTCAGGTGTTGTGATAATAACAATATTTTGAGAGTTTGTAAATGTGTATACACCTTGAATGTTAAATATTTTAGACATCATTCCAAATCTATCTACTATTGCTCTTGTTTGTTTAGTAAGCATTTTAGCTTTTACATCATCATTTGCAGTTTTATATGTTGTTGCTAAAGTTACTTCTTTTGTACTTGCATTTGCTAATAAACCTTTCATTAATTGGAAGTCGTCAAAGTTTCTTGAATTTGTAGGAACTGTTAGAACCTGATTAATTAAGTTTTGTAATCCATTTGGATTTAAAAATGCAGTTCTTAACTGTAGGTCAGAAACGGATATTTTGTATTTCTTTGCAAAGTTCTTTGAATAATATTCTGTTTTTGATGGTGGTGTTTCTACACCTATTAATGATGAAACATCATTAGTTCCAAAATTTTCATTAAAATTCTTAGATTGAATTAAATCTGTAAATACAGATTCTAATGTTGAACCATATGGAACTGGTTCTTTTTCAAAAAATGATAAGGGATTAGTATAAACCTTATTCATGAATATTTGTCCACAAATTTTATTTACTAGGACATTTAAAAATTCATTCTTTACAACACTATAGTTTAATATAGTTGTACCAATATTTCCAATATTTTGTTCTGTTGCCGTACCTATCCTAGTGTGTAAATCAGTAGAACCCATACTAGCAACTAAATTAGTAATATCAACATTGCTTGCCAATTAAATCACTCCTTAGTTTTATATTTTACATCAAATCATTAATTGATATGATTTTTGTTTCTTGTTGTTGAGGTTCTTGTGGAACTCCAACGGTTACTTTAGTTAATAAATCATAATTTTTAATTTTTAGTTCATTGATTGTGTTATCTTTTGTAGATATGTCACTTTCAAAAGTTTTAATTTTTGCCTCTGCACCATCTAATTTTTCTTTATATGTCAATATGTCATTATCTTTATTATTTAATATTTCTAATATTTCATTATCAGAATAATCTTTACCCTTATATAACACTAAATTACCTCCTTTTTATTTTATGTAAATATGTAAAAAGGGTACATTTTAGCACCCTATTCAAAAAAGATAGCAAAGTTATACGATAATAAAAGAAGACACTACTCTTAATATTTGTGTGGTACGCTCTTCACGCAAGTAACCCACTCAAAGCATTTTATTTTTAATCAAAATAACCCTACTACTTTATTATATAAAAAAATACCAGTTATGTTACAAACTGGTATTATACAAGTATATAAAATAATTGAAAGGGGTAATATAAATGAGAAAAACCATTTAATTATTACTTTACATCTTTTGTTGTATAAATATATTTATAAATAAAGTGAGAGGAAAAACCTCTATTTATCACTTTATGACCTTAATTATATCATTTGTTTATTACTTTACAACTTTTGTTAATTACCGTGAAAGGGTAATTAATATCTATGTCATAAAATCATACTTTTTATTATCTTTTGTTTATTACTTTACATCTTATGGTTAATATAATAGAGAGTGTGGAACCATATACAAATTTTATTTTTGTTATACTTTATAATATAAGTTTTATTGTTAATTGTTTCATTTATATTTATTTTCTTTTAAATTTATCTTTAAATATCATTATAATAGAAAATAATATAAATATTAATATTATTGATAATATAGTTAACATCTTAATTTTAAAATATAAATCTACCATTGTTTTAAACACCCAATCTATATAATTATTTTATAGGTTCTTATAGTTTCTTAATAATTGTTTCTTATATTTTATTTGTTCATTATAGCTTTCAATCTCTTCTTTGTATGCTTCTATTTCAACTTCTATTTCTTCATCTATAGTCATTGCAAGTATTTTTTCACGTTTCTTTATTTCCTTTTTACTATTTTTAATGTATTTCTTTAATTCTTCTATTTCAAATTCTAAATTTTGTATTTTTTCTGTATGCATTATTTCTTACCACCTTTATTGTATTTTTTATTTTTATTGTTTTCTTTTTCATCATCTTCATCAGGATATTCAGGTGTTGCAACTTTTAATAATTGTACTTCATTTGCTAATACACTTACATAGGTTTTATATCCGTCTTCTGTTTCCTCGTTCTTAATGTCAAGCTTACCACAAATGTTTACTTTTGTGCCTTTTATTAAGTATTCCTCTAGGTTTTCTACTGTTTTGTTAAAAATTGTTACTGGAACAAATGTTGTTTTCTTGTTTTCTCCGTAACCCTCGTTTACTGCTACTGTAAATCTACCTACTATAGTGTCATTATCTTTCTTGGTTTTTCCTTTGTAAATTTTTACGTCCATGTCCTTTGTTAAATTTCCACATAAAATTACTTTATTCATAATCTAACTCCTTATTAAAAACTCTTTATATTTTATTATATTATTTTTCATTTGGTTTTGTATCATAAAATCTTAATAATTTATCACTTATTTTATCTACTAAATCTTTATATATAACATCGTTTTTGTAAATAAATTGCAATAACATTATAATAACATCTGCTAATTCTTCATATATATTGTTTCTTATATCGCTATACTCACATCTTAAAAATTCATCTGCCCAGTTCCATCTTTCGAGTTTTATTATAGGTTTTATAAGTTCTGAAAGCTCTTCAACAAGCAACATATTTACTTCATTATTTGTTTTTCTATCAGCAATATCTTTGCAAGCGTCATATATAATATTAAAACACTTTATACTATTATCATTAATATTGTTTTTAAGTTTATCTTTACTAAAATTATTATTGTCTATACGTTTAATAGTATCTTTAAAATCATATTTATTCATTTATTACACCTTTTACCTTTACTATTATTAATTTTTCATTAACACATAAATATCTTTCAACTTTCATTTGTTCAATAGATTCAGGAATATCATTTTCATATAAAGAATAACATTCATCACTATCATCATAAAGTATTACTAATCTTTCTATAGTATCATTATTTAATTTTACTTTCATATTATCACCTCTTAATAAAACTTTCTTAAAGATTTAATAAAATTTTCTATCATATCACAGATTGGTTTATTTCTACAACAACTACAAGAATAACACCAGTTATTTGTTTCAGGTGTACAATCAATTGAAAAATAAACTTGTAATACGTCGTCAAGTAAAGTCCTTTTCATTTTATCACCTCTTAACTATGTTTAGCTATTGATATAATTAAATTTTTTAGTATATCACATCTTAATCTGTTAGGACAATATATACTGCAATTTTCTTCACAATCTATTGTGTTATAAATATAAAGTAAGTCGTCAAGTAAAGTCCTTTTCATTTTATCACCTCATTATTTATATTTATTTGAAAATTAGAACAATTAATATTAAAAACAATAATAAATTTGTCATGTTATCACCTCATTAATTATATTCAACTTCTATTTCACAATTATATAAATATAAATATTCTTTAATTAATTCTTCTATTTGTTCTTCATTAAAATTAATTCTTGAAATATAAATTCTGTTAATTCCTTTTTTCTTATAATAAGTTGACACACTGAATTTTCCATTAGGTAATTTAGATATAACTCTTTTGTATATTTTATTATAATTAGTGTTTTTATAATATATTATCATTTCATTGTTAAATTTTTCAATCATATTTATTACCTCATTAATTATATTCAACAGTTTTCTTAATGTTAAATTCTTTCAAGTATGCGTCTATTAATTCTTCTATTTGTTCTTCAGTAAATTCAATTCTTGACTTAAAAATTTTATTTATTTTCTTATCACGATAATAAGTTGCAATACTAAATTTTCCATTATCTAATTTAGATATTACTCTTTTGTATGTGTTTGTAAATCTGTTTCTTCCATAATGTATTATTAATTCTTTATTGAATTTTTCAACCATACTTTACTCCTATTTCTTACTATACTTTA
>ERZ773224.2690-NODE-2690-length-17795-cov-6.069617_pt1 | contig 17795 bp, 26 predicted proteins | sample MGYA00580526_ERZ773224 | MGnify/ENA primary metagenome ERZ773224 (study PRJEB29015, sample SAMEA2737743) | human gut metagenome | biome: human gut; feature: human-associated habitat; material: faeces | place: China | collected 2012 ... | reverse complement strand
TGCACAGCAGGCGGAAAAGACCCGCTGTTTGGGCATGTTGACGGTTTTCAGATAGGCCCTAATACCGCCGCCTCTGCTCCGACGGCGGTATTAAGGGAGGAAAAGCTGTTCCTTGGGCAATCAAAACAGCTTAATGGAAGCTCTGATTCCATCGGCAAGAGCTGACAGCGAGGGATTTTGTTCCCAGGCAAAGACTGGAAAACGGAGAAATACTGCATGTATTTCCCGTTTTTCAGTCTGCGGCATGGGGGCAAAAGACCCGCTGCTCAGCCGCAGACGATTGATTCAGAGTTTCCCAATATATTACAGATTCGCGCAAGGGGGTTACGCGGATCAGGTAATACCGGATTGACGATTTTTTCTTCTTTTTTCTTCCTGCGCCTTCATTCGTTCCTTCGCCCGCTCCCGTTTTTCGGCTTTCTTCTGGCGGTAGATGGCTCGCTGGCGCTGGGTCTCTTCCCGGACGCGCCGGAACTTGCCCGGCTGGTTCGGATGCTCGGGGAAAGGCAGCCCCGCCTCCGCCACAGCCGCCTCCCAGCTTCCGAAGCGTGTCTGAATGGTCACGCCGCCCGGAATCTCCCGTGGCCATGGCGTGTGCCCCAGTTCGTCCGCATATTTGCGGAGATAATCGGCAAGCTGCTGCTCCGTGTCCTGCGCGTGTTCCACGGCGAAACGGTTCTCCGCTTCTTCCAGAGCGCACGCGGTCATTCTGCGGATGGTCGCGTCATAAATCGCATTTCTGCTTGGCGTCGGCATAATGCACCTTTTTCTACATTTCTATATATGATGAAGAACGGCTGCGGCAGTCCAAAACAATAGACCGCCGCAGCCGTTTTTCTGCGCCGAAAACCGACCGTCTCCGCCCAATTCCCGGGGCAAAGCGGCCGCTGTCTGTTTCCGTAGGTCTCCTGACTTGTGTCTCGAGCGGCGGCCTGTCTGCCTTCTCGGAATTCTCCAATGACTGGCTTTCACCAACGGCAGGCCGTCTCGACACTTACAGTGCCGGCAGCGTGGGGACTCGCACCCCGTTCTCTTGTTCAGCCGGGCAGTCTGAACGCCCCGCCCGGCCACGGAAACATGAATTAGGTTGTAATTTTAGAGAAACCACGCAAAAAATGGTCATCGCGTGTTCCACCGACGGGTAGAACATCGCCATGACCATTCCGAAGCAACATTCTGACGAAACAGTAGGTCTCCCGACTCGCGCCTCAAGCAAAACCTGCCCTGCCTTCTCAGGTCGCCCCAATGACTGGCTTTCGCCAACGGACAGGCTTCTAAACGCACACGGTATTGGTCAATGCGGGGCATCCTACCCCATTTCCTTGTTAAGCCCTGCCCCCTGACGAAACCGCCGTTACGGACGCAGCGCCTCTGCTCGTGTTTCTCTATTCAGTATTATAAGACCGATTTAAGAAATTGTCAATACAATTTTTAAAATCCCCACAACATCTTGTGTCGAAAAAGCCGTCAGAATCCACATATTGTTACACATTTGTAATCATTTTCCGTCAGAAGCCGCCACCCGGAACCACGCGCCGCTGGTTTCGATCAGCCCGTCCTTCCGCAGACTCCCGATCTCCGCCGACATGGCGCTCCGCTCCACGCCCAGATAATCCGCCAGCGCCTGACGGTCATAGGGGATCGTAAACTCCGCGCTGCCGTGGCGCTTCGCCTGATCGAGAAGAAATTCCATCAGCTTTTCCCGGGTTGTTTTCCGGGACATGAACCGTATCTTCTCCGTCAGCGCCAGATTTTTCTGAGCGATGCCCTGCAAAAGATTGTATACCAGCCGGCTGTGGAACAGGCAGTCATGGCCGCAGCCGGTCATCACCCGCCGGCAATCCAGCAGGAGCACGGTACTGTTCTGCACGGCAAAGGCGCTGACCGGCAATGTCTCCAGCCCCGCGCAGACGAAAGCTTCCGCAAACAGCTCGCCGGGCGCGGCCACCGTCAGCACGCTTCGGTTTCCGTAGTAATCGTCCCGGACGATCTGCACCCCGCCGGACAGCACGACCCCCACGAACCGGGCAGGCTCCCCTTCCAGAAACACCGGGTCGCCTTTTGGTATCTCGACCACCTTTTTGTCCAGACAGTTCAGTATTTCCGGCATTTCCTGCCGCGTTATCCCCGTGAACAGCGGACATTGGGACAATATTTCATAATATGCTTCCATAATCGCTCCTTTGTTGGAATTCCAACATACGTTTTTGCAATAGTATAGTAAACTGTGGCCATAAAGTCAAGGGAAGCTCTGGACAAATCGGCGAGAGCTGGCGGCGAGAGATTTTTTCCTAGACGAAGGCTTCACAAGTGGAGGAATACTTTGTGTATTTCCCGCTTGTGAAGCCGCACGGCTAGGGAAAAAGGTCCGCTGTCCAGCCGAAGGTGATTTGTTCAGAGTTTCCCCCAAAAAACAGGAGGAACAGATTATGATTCGCAGAATTATTGAAATCAACCGGGAAAAATGCAACGGCTGCGGCGCCTGCGCGGCGGCGTGCCACGAGGGCGCCATCGCCATGGTAGACGGCAAGGCGCAGCTGATGCGGGACGATTATTGCGACGGTCTGGGAGACTGTCTCCCCGCCTGCCCCACCGGCGCAATCACCTTTGTGGAGCGGGAAGCGGCTGCTTATGACGAAGCCGCCGTTCTGGCCGCAAAGGCGAAAAAGGAAGAAAAACTGCCCTGCGGCTGCCCCGGCTCTGCGGCGCGGGCCATTCACCGGGAGGAATCCCCCTGCGACGTCAGGACGCCCCAGCAGTCCCAGCTGCGCCAGTGGCCGGTGCAGATCAAGCTTGCGCCCGTGAACGCGCCATGGTTCGACGGGGCAAAGCTTCTGGTCGCCGCCGACTGCACGGCCTACGCCTATGCCAATTTCCATCAGGATTTCATCAAGGGCCGCATCACGCTGGTAGGCTGCCCCAAGCTGGACGCCGTGGACTATTCCGACAAGCTCACGGAGATTCTGAAGCACAACGACATCCGCAGCATCACGGTCGTTCGGATGGAAGTCCCCTGCTGCGGCGGCATTGAGCAGGCGGTGAAGAAAGCGCTGCTGAACAGCGGAAAGCTGATCCCGTGGGACGTGGTGATCGTTTCTACGGATGGAAGAATTCTGGACAGGGTGTAATCGATCGTCAGGCAGTATTTGCTAACAAACGGAGCCTCCGCCAAATGGAGGCTCCGTTTGTTACGTCTGGTCTGCAAGTATGATGCCAAGATCGTGTTCAAGCATATGCGTGTACTTTGCGGTAAAAACTGTATCAGCGGCATACCCGGGAACGACTTTGGGGAAGAATTCGTTGCCCCACAGGAAGCCCCAATAGTGTACAAGCTTGAAGCCTATGGTTTCCAGATAGGAATAATAATCCTCAATTTGAATTGCCAGTGCTTGCTGCTCCGGGGTAAACCGCTGGACAGAAGAACATATGGCGTCTTCGGTGGTTTGCACCTGCGGAAGCGCAGAAAAAAGATATTCTCCATGAAGTTCTTCATAATCGGTTTGGAGCCGGAGCTTGTTTATTGGATCTCGGTAACAATCCAAGTTCCAGCGAACACCCTGCCATGCAACATACAATAGTTTGGCAGCAAACTGTCTTTCCAGCGTATCCACAAAAGCATCATCGGATAACTTCGCATTGGCTTGCGCAAAAGGAAGATATTCTTTTGTATAGCAGGAATCAGCCTGTTCCAGCGTACTCCTTAATTGCAGCGCAAGCTGCGTCTCATTCAGCTCGAATTTTACAATCGACATACCATTGCCTCATTTCCAATATAAATAATCAGAACCATATAAATTTATATTTATAAGTAATTCTGATAGGCTTATAATACAGGAAAAGGCATGTCGAAGTCAGTCGAATTATAGCAAAAGGAAACCAGCAGGCAATCTTTTTGATTGCTTGCTGGCGAAATCAGCCGTTTTCATAGTAGGCTTCAATATACGCTTTGACGCAGTGGTATATTTTGCGCCGCTCCTTTGCGGGGAGACCCTTCATGAGATCGTCTAAATCAGACGGAACAGAATCGGCAGAGTGATCGATGACATCCTGAAGCAATGTATCGGCGGACACATCCAAAGCATTGGCAATATTGCAGAATGTGTCCATCTTGGTAGGCTTGAAGCCCCGTTCAATTACGCTGACATGCATAGGGCTTAAATTCACCAATTCTGCCAGCGCTTCCTGCGTCAGCCCCTTTTGCTCACGGGCTGCCTTGATTCGTTTCCCGACTGCCTTCAAGTCCACGGTTAATCATCCCTTTAGAATCAGATTTAATTCCAGTAAGTAGTATAACCGTGGGAAATGAGAAAGCACAGAATCTATTATATTTAGAATAGGTATAATAGAACTATATTTTAATGCAAATTACGGAAGAAGCCAAGATTATTCGTTTCCCAATTCTGTCGAGGAATGGATAGAAAAGTATTCTGTCCGTCAGAAAAAACGGGAAGTGGATTCCATCTCATGATTTGCCTCTTTCCTGTTATTACGCGTTCTGTATTTCAAAACACATCCGCAAATAATTCCACCGATTCAAGACGCAACTATTGTATAGTCCACTCAAACAGAACGCAAGTAAAATAAAATGTTACTGATACAAAACATTGGGAGGAAATCAGTAATGGTTGATTTAGGAGTACGCTTGCAGCAATTACGTATGGATCGCAATATGTCGCAATCTGAACTGGGAAAAGCACTGAATCGAAGCAAGTCTGTCATCAGCGCCTATGAAAATGATCTCCGTATCCCTCCGCTGGAGGTACTGACCGAGATCGCACTGATTTTCAACGTGTCACTGGATTTTCTCGTTGGGATAGATAAGGCGGAGATGGTCTCGGTAGATGGGCTGAACGACACGCAAAAGGCGATCATTCATTCCCTGATTTACGAATTTACGAACGATCATTCCCCATATCCCGGTCTTACCGAGCATCAGCAAAAGCTGCTGAGTCAGATTATGGTTGAATTCTCGAAAAAATAATATCCACCGGACATTTGCATTTTATTGTTCGAGTCCTAGGAACAAAAATAATCCGAACCCGTTTTCCACCAAGAACAGGTTCGGATTATTCTTCTCTGGTACCCCTGACCCGCCCAAATACGAACCCGGGAGGGCGCCGACGAAATCGGACGTAGCCGCATTTTGCACCGCTGAGAACGGCACCAAAGCCGCCCCGGCGCTGTCTACGTTGAATATAATTTTCATATAATCGTCGTAAACAAAGACGGAATGAACCAGCGCTCCAAAAACATCTTTGCGGAACTCTGGGCTTTTTCTGTCCCCGTGGCGGAAACCGTCAAGCCAGCAGGCCACCGCTTCCGCTTTGACCTCCAAGGACGCCTGCACTGTGGCGCGGTCGATCTGCTGCCGGAGGGCTGCACGGTCTGCCTCTGCATCCATAAGCATTTGCTTTGTGGTCTCCGTTATAATGCCCTGTGCTATGGCATTGCCTATATTCTTCAGCTGCTTCTCCACTTCGGTCAACTGCACCCGAAGACTGGCGACCAATGCCTTGTTGCCGCTGTTTTCCGAGCAGCGTCTTTCTACCTCCGCAGAAATATAGGATATGTTATCGTCCGTCAGCACGTCAAGGGCGGATTGCAGCACGGCCTCTTCGATCAAATCCAGCCGGACATTTTTCTTGTCGCACTTTTTGGCGCGGCGGTTGTTGCAAATATAATAGTAATGGCGGACGCCGCTTTTCCCGGTGCCGGCCGTTCCGGTCATGGGGCTGCCGCATTTGCCGCAGAACAGCTTCCCGCTGAGAAGATACGGTACTTCTGCCTTATAGGCACCGGGGCGGTGGCGGTTGGCGTCAAGCTTTCTTTGTACCCGGAAAAACAGGTCATCCTCTATGATTCGGGGAACGCCACCGGCAATGCTGACAGTGCCGTCATATTCATAGATTCCGATATATTTCTTGTTCCGCAGGATCGTGGTAAAGCTGCTCTTGTTGAAAGAATTCCCTTTTGCGGTTTTGTGGCCTTCCTTGTTAAAGTGGTCGGCCAACTCCCCCATTGACTTACCGCTGTCATACCATTCAAAGCAGCGTTTTACCAGCTCAGCACCAACGGGGTCAATTTGCCAGCGCTTGTTCGGGCCGGGGCGGTAGCCCAGAGGGGCGCCGCCGGTGATCTGGCAGTGCTGGGCAGCTTTGTTCATGCCGCGGGTAACGTCTTCGGACAGTTTGGCGCTGAAATATTCGGCCACGGTTTCGATCATGCCCTGAGTGATGACCCCCGCGCTGCCGTCAGGTATGAACTCTGTCACACTGATAAGGTGAACCCCGGCCGCTTCCAGCTGCTTGCGGTAAAGGGCGCTTTCGGCACGGTCACGGAAAAACCGGTCATAGCGCCAGACCAGCACACAATCCACCACGCCGGTGCAGGCGTCGCGGATAAGCCGCCGGAAGTCCGCCCGGTTCTCAGTCCTTGCACTGCGGGCGCGGTCTACGTACTCCCCTACCACGGTAATATTATGTTTTTCGGCGTACTCCCTGCAAATATCAATTTGCGCCTCTATGCTTAATTCCTGCTGCTTATGGCTGGAAAAGCGGCCATAGATAAACGCCCGCACTGCATTTCACCCCTTTGCCCCCGCTGTGGCGGGAAATTACAATTATAGGCCGTTTTGAGTTACGCCGTATTCGGCCTGCTCATTTGTAAAGCCTTCATATTTCAGCTGACCAATCAGCCCGGAACGAGAGAAAGAAGAATAGTCCAAATATTCCTTTGCTTTCTTTACTGCCTGTTCGTTCCAGTCTGCACCACAGTTATCTGCTGCGCGAGTGGCTTCCTCAGTCGTAAAGCCCTCATATTCCAGCTGCCCGATCAGCCCAGTGTAGGAAAAAGCGGAATAATTCAGATAGTCAGCAGCTTTCTTCTCTGCCTGCTCAAACCAGTCAGCGCCGCAGTTGTCTACCGCGTAGGTGGCTTCCTCAGTTGTAAAGCCCTCATATTCCAGCTGCCCAATCAGACCGGTATAAGAAAAAGCAGTATAGTTTAGATAGTCGTGAGCTTTTCTCAGTGCGTTCTTTTCCCCGACCGATGCGGTATCTGTAACGGCTTGTGTTTCGACAGCTTGCGTATTTGCCACCGTTTCTTCGGCCACCGTTGCGACCGTCACTTCGGTGGTTGTCTCCACGGTTGCCGTCTCCGTGGCGGGGGTAGTTTCTGCGGGAGTGCTGACCAGTTTTGTGCAGCCACCAAACAGGATAACGACCGCAATCAGCCAGAACCACCAGCGTTTATAAAAAGGCTTTTGGGCCTTTTTCGCATTGCTGGCCGGTTGCCCACCATCAACAGGCGTACCGCAGTGAGGACAGAATTTGCCGGAGTTGTCGATTTCCTGACCACATTTCTTACATTTCATAAAATGACCCCTTTTCTTTTTGCATATCTAAACCCGTCCATGTGGCGGGTTATTTTTTTACGCCGGGGAACTGGATGATTTTGCATTCTCTGTAGGAACGGCCTGATACTCAAAGTCTAGCGCGTTCAGAATTCGCGCACGAGCCATGCTGTCAAGGGCATGAAATTTGCGAAGCAAATCCAAATCGGCAGCCGGAAGGCCGACCGCTTTGGTAGTACAAGCATTCCGACCAAGAAGAACATCCACGGTAACACCGAAAAAGTCGGCCAACTTGCACAACATTGCAAAATTGGGTTCACGCTTTCCACTTTCCCACATTCCGACGGTCGCTTGAGATACACCCATTTTCTCAGCAAGCTTATATTGAGACAATCCAGCCGTCTCACGCTGTTTTTTCAATTCAACTCTAAACACAGAACCACCCCTTTTCCATATGATAATAACAAAGAGTTATAAAAGCAAGGGTTTTTAGAAAATTATCACATTTAGTGTTGACAATTACATTTAGTGATGTTATAGTAATCACATATAGTGATTGATAAGGAGGCGATTGAAAAAAATGACGGCAATCAGAGAGTACAGAATCAAAAAGGGCATTTCCCAAGCCCAGCTTGCAAAGCTCATGGAGACCACACAGGCCGCTGTAGCCATGTGGGAAACCGGCGCCCGTATGCCTAGGGCGGACAAGCTGCCAAAACTGGCGGAAGTTTTAGGCTGTAGCGTGGCGGACTTATTTGCAAAACCAGAAACAGCGTAAGGAGGTGTACACGGTGAATATCCACGAAGCAATCATGGCCAGAACACACGAAAAGCCGTATATTACCCGCCGCGATTGGGGGTACATCACGGTAAATCCGGTAGCGGTAAGCATAAAAATACTCCCCACAAACAGCCCTGACGGCTGTGTTGTGGAGAGCGTGAGTGCAGAAGGCCCCCGCCGCGGGTGGCAGCCAACAGCGGGAGACCTTGCGGCAGAGGATTGGGAAACGGTTGAGTAACTAAATTCCAGCTTTTTCAATGTACGCAGATATGGCCGCGCTGGTAATGCCTCCTGCGATGGCGTTTATAGCATCAAGCGAATAATTCCGCACGGCATTCATACCGGATTTAATTACAGCCCAATGCTTCGGATCACGAATGCCGTTCAAAAATTCGTGTCCGGTATAGGTCATGTAATTGACCACGCACCTATAAACCGTGCCGTTGCTCCATGAGATTTGCGCCTTTATGTACCCTGCCTGTTCAAGGTTGTAGAGCGTATAAAAGATGTCTTCCTTGGTATAGTCTGGCAAAGATTTGCAGAGTTGCAATAGGCCAAGAGAGCCGAACACCATGTGACCGTGTCCATCGTCTTTTATTGCCCATTCTTTTTCAATTTGGAGCATAACGGCGCGTATGCAATCAGGATTTAGCTTCATTAGATCACCACCTTTTGAGGTGATTCTATCAGAGAAGCGCAGAACAATCAACACCAATGTAAGGAGGTGCCGCCATGGGGCGGGTAAATAGCGAAGCTGCCGCCCTGCTGGTGGCGGGTATTTGCCGAGGGAAGTTCTGGGCATCCCCAGAGGAAACAGAACGGTGGTTAAAGACCGAAACCGGGCAGCGCATTGCAGCCCTTATCGAGAAGGAACGGAGGAAGCTCAAAAATGACAGGCCGAGAATTTAACGAGGGATTGCAGCGTCACCTAATGCGGTGTGAGCTGCAATACAGAGCCGAGAACGCACCGAAAGGCAGTGAAGTGGACTGGTTGGCACCGCACTGCGGCACCGTGCAGGAAATTGCGCGTTTCCTGCGGGAGCTTGGATTCAGAATCAAGGAAATATCGGATTGTTCCGACTGTGCGGGGACAAAGTTCCATTGGGTAGTTACGACAAGCGGAATCGTTGTTTACGAAAATGACAATTTGCTCCGCGGCTTTATCGCCATGTCCGCCGGAAATCGGGAGCGCAGGAAAAAGAAGGTGACACGGCCGCATGAATGAATACAAAGTTGGTTTTAGTTATCAGCAGACCAGCGGGGCAAGGCCTACTGTTTTCGATGAAATAAAGGCAGCCACCGCTCAGGAAGCCGTAACCAAGACAAGAGACTGGTATAGCGGTCTCCCGATCAATATTGAATCGGTGCAGATTGACCAAGGCAACGGCTGGGAACCCGTGAAAGACTGGGTATGAGCTGGGATTCTGAAATTTGGGCGCCGTGCCGCCTAGGAGAAGCGTTTACATTGTGGGATTTGGGGTTTGAGCGCACAACGTACCTATACGCAATTAAGGCGGATCGGATGGGGCACAAGGGTGACGCTATGAGTGTTGACAGGCCGGAGCAGTTGACAAAAAGGCACCCGTACAATGTCCGCTTAGGAGCAGGCCCGCGCCCATGGTCAAATTGCTGGACGTATGAGCCCAAGATCAAGATAGAACCACCTGTCTGGTGCTGGGATATGCAGGACGACTACATGTTCGGTTTGGAGTTGAAGCCAAAGCGGAATGGTGCCCGGCGGAAAGCCAGACTTGGGATACGGTGATAGGCTCGTCGGAATCGTTGACGATTTCAGAATCACCAGTGTAGGTGAATTCGGGAATTCTACTAAAACTAATTGCCACAGAATAATCCGTAGTAATAACTACAGTCTTATTAAAAGTTGTTGTTCCATCATTAATAGCAACGGTCCATGTTCCAGTTGTAAGCCCCTTAAAGACCACTACGCCGCTTATACCGGAGTTCTTGGTCTTCGTCTTTCCATCCTTGGAAACAGTCACGGTGACGTTCGCCGGGGCTGTGACGGTAAGGGTGCCACCTGTGCCGCCACCACCAGTATTAACTCTGCCAATCATGCGCTTACACCGCCTTTCCAACACATAATTGTGGGAATTGTAATTGCCGATTCCGGGGCGCTTGCGGCATACAGATACACACCGCCGTTATAGGTAGCCGCAACAGGGGCAAAATTGCCGTCAATTGCGTCTGCAACGCCGAGAACCACCTCCGGAATCATGGTATCCAGCACCCCCGTCAGCGCAATCGCCGCACGGAATGGGTAATCCTGATATTGCAAAGTGTGGAATCGTCGTCGTTGATCACAAGGTCTTTCGCGCTTCCCTGTTCCTCCGAAAAGACAATGGCGTGAATGCCAGCCGTCAGGTCGCGCCCCTTGTAGAGGCGGAAAGTGTGTGTCATATCGTCGGGATTCCAATCCATTGTGTGGCCTATGCCTTTTTCTTCAAGAAACGGGATGATTTCATCCAGCAAATTCCCACCCATGAAACGCAGACTGTGGGATGTTTCCAGTGGCACACCAGTTATACAGCGTTTTTCGGGATACTCCTAAAGCGGCTGCAAGATTTTCGGAACTCATTCCGTTACGCGCTCTTTCTGCTTCTATATTGGGGTATTTCATAAGTTCACCTCCTCTTTATTACCCGAATTGAGTACATTCCGGATTCTATACCCAAAACGAGTAAATGTCAATACTAAAAAATACCCAATATGTATATATTCTTTTGTTAATTTTACCCAATTTGAGTTTTTCTCTTGATTTTTTACCCGTTTTGTGTAATACTGTTCGTGGATGGTGATATGTATGAACAGAATTCATGAACTTCGCGAGCAAATGGGAATCAGTATGCGCGAAGCTGCTAAGCGCCTTCGTATGCCGTATACCACATATGTTAATTATGAGAAAGGTCTTCGGGAGCCAAGCTCTGAAATATTGATTCTGCTCGCCCGCTTTTTCAACGTTACGATTGATTATCTCGTTGGAAATGTAAATGATCCTCAATTTTACTTAGACAATAAGAGAATTCTGGAAGAAATAAACAGCTATGAAGAACCAAAAAAAGCGCCCACCGAAGACGGTGAGCGCTCTGAAAACAGCGATATTCTGGATGAAGTGGACGTTGCCTTCTACGGCGACTACAAACAGCTTACAGAAGAAAACAAGGAGACCTTGCGGGCTATGGCCAGACTCTTCAGGGAAAGGCAAGGTAAACAGGAGTAACTGCAGTGTTTGAACTATCAGATTTTTATTCCTACTGCAAAGAAAACAAAATAACGGTACTGCCATTCGACAATGCCCCCAGCAAAGGCATCACCATGCGGGACAGGGGCCTCTACGCTATATTCCTGGACTTTACGCAGATACGTTCCACCCAGCTTCTCAGGGGCGTATGCTACCACGAGCTGGGTCATGTAGCCACCGGCGCGCTGCACGGGGTAGAAAGCCCCTTCGAGACCGTAGAACGCAGCGAGTACCGGGCAAACCGCTGGTCTGCCGAGACGTTTCTGACAGTGGAGGATTTCAGAGAGGCCTTTGCAAGCGGCTACACCGAGCCTTGGGAGCTTGCCGAATACTTCGACCTCCCGGAGCCTGATGTCATGAAAGCATTCTCCTACTGGCATGACTGCCGGGGCGTTGATTTTTCGTAAATACATTTCTGTGAAATAGTTGACAAATGATTTTTCGTAATTTACAATAGGCTTGCAACTATTTTTTAGTTGCACAATTAGGAGGTCAGTTCCGTTGCCAAAGAAAGAGAAACTTTTGGAAAAATTAACCCGTTCCAGAGTACCGAAGAACTTCACTACGGATGATTTGGACGCGCTTATGCGGCAATGTGGCTGTCAGAAAGGATCGGGTGGCCGCGGCTCCGCCATCAGCTATTATCATACCGAAACCGGCCGCATTCTGCGATTCGATGGCCCGCATCCCGGGAAGGAATTGTATCCCTACCAGATCAAGATGGTAAAAGCGTATCTTCAGGGCATCGGAGAACTTTAGGAGGTAAATACCATGGCAAACACACTGAAATACCGTGGTTACCACGGACAAATTGAATTTAGCGCCGAAGATAATTTATTTGTTGGTCATGTGATCGGAATTCAGGATTCGCTGAATTTCCACGGAAGCAGCATCGATGAAATTACCGTCTCTTTTCACGATTGTATTGACGGATATCTGGAAATGTGCAAAACATTTGGGCGTGAACCGGATAAAGAATACAAAGGCAGTTTTAATGTGCGGATTTCGCCCCCGCTGCATCGTTCAGCCGCAATTCAGGCGGAGGCGGAAGGCAAGTCATTGAATCAGTTTATTCAGGAAGCGATTGAGGAAAAGCTATCCCCCGGTCAGGAGATTGTTGCCATCATGATAGACCGTCAGGAAACGCTTGTTTCCGCTGGCTCCCCTGTGTTCCCGGCTGATACGCAGAGCCGATACCAGCCATCAATTCCAGTTTCGTAAAAGGAGCGTTAAATGCACATGGACTATAAAGTTACCATGACGCAATTCGTCATCTCGGACATCTCTATTAACGCTGACCCAGCGCAGCTGACCGACATCCAGACGCCGATCAATATCAGCACAGAATTTTCCTTTACTTGCCGCCCCCCGGTTAACCCGGACGATGCAACGGTCATGGTGGAATGTAAGCTCGAAATACACTCTGCCGCGGATACGCTCACCGTAAATCTTTCCGCTTCCGGAATTTTCCAATTTGATTCCGTCCCGGATAATTGGATAGAGCCGGTAAAAGAACTTTGCACGCCGCACATGGTTGAGGCTTGCATGACCCGCGTGCAAAATATTCTAAAAGAAATGGGCATGGCGCTAGCGTTGAACAAGCAATAATAAAGAGGTCCGTCTCAGGCTCCTACCCCTGAGACGGACGCTACAGAAAACCACCCACCCATTACAATAGGGGCATTCTGCGCTCTTATGATACCAGATTCGCCCCGGAAAGGCAAGGAAAATATGTCCCAATGCGTAAAATGCAAGGCGCCACTGCCGGACGGCGCTGTATTCTGCCCCGCCTGTGGGAAACGTCAGACGCAGGAGCCGAGGAAACACCGAAAGCGCGCAAACGGAACCGGCTGCATTTCCAAACTGTCCGGGAACCGGGCGAAGCCGTGGATGGCGCGGAAGAACGACGTGTGCATCGGCACCTACGCCACCCGGAGCGAAGCCCAGAAAGCTCTGGAGCGCCTGACGGATGTAACCGTCAACGATAAATATAACATGACTTTTGCTCAGGTTTATGAGCGCTGGCACGAAGAACATAAGCGCAAGATATCTGCCAGCATGGACAATAACTATCAAATCGCATATAGACAGTGTTCACAGCTCCATGATATGCAAATACGAAAGATCCTGCGCAGCGACTACCAGGCCGCCATTATAGCCCTTGAAATACAGGGCAAAAGCAAATCCACATGCAGCAAGCTCCGGGTGCTTTTGGGACAGCTGGGGCGCTGGGCAATGGAGGAAGGTATCACGCTGACAAATCCTGCGGAGGATCTGAACACCGTGGCAAAGCAAAAAAGCACACGGGAGATATTTTCAGACCAAGATATAGCCGCCATCAAGAAATCCGGTGTACCCGCCGCCGACATTGCATTGATCCTCATTTCATGCGGATGTCGCCCCGGAGAACTGTTCAATGTTCCGCTGGTCAACTGCCGGGAGGATCACTTTATCGGCGGAAGCAAAACAGAAGCCGGGAAAAACCGCGTAATTCCGATTGGGTCTGACGGCATCGCAGCCTATCAGAAAATGCGCGTAAGGGCGATTGAAAAAAGAGGAACCTTGCTAATTGACGGATACGAGGGGCAAAACAAAACAGCCCCGAATTTCGCGAAACGGGATTGGCGGGAACTGATGGAAAATATTGGCAGGAGCGGTGTCACGCCCTATAGCTGCCGACATACCTTCATAACCAGAGCCATTCTATCCGGTATGGAACTTCCCGTTCTGGAGGCCATAGTAGGTCACGTAGACCGCGAAACCACGAAGATATACACGCACCTTCATGCCAACGATCTGGTCGATGCCGTAAAATCAATCGGCACCGCAAATCTCACGGTTCGTAACAAATCCGTAACACGGTCTGCCGTCCAAGAAAGCATCAATCAAAAAAGTTCGTAAAAAAGCAAAAAATCGCCCGGAACCTTGACGATTCCGGGCTGAAAATGGTACGCCAGAAGGGACTCGAACCCCCGACCTACTGATTCGTAGTCAGTCACTCTATCCAACTGAGCTACTGGCGCATACGCACTTCTCTCAAATGCCTGAATATAGTACCACATCTCTTAAAAAAATGCAAGTGCTTTTTTCGCTTTTTCCAACTTTTTTATCTTCCCCTCCGCGCCGCCTTGACAGCCCCGGTGTTTCTGGTGTAAAATGTCCACCATAAGGAGACGCTGGATATGGATAATCTGGATTTGAATATGCTCCCCGAGCTGCTGCTTCCGTGGTATCGGGAAAACCACCGCTGCCTGCCATGGCGGGAAACGAAAGAGCCTTACCATATCTGGCTGTCGGAAATCATGCTCCAGCAGACACGGGTGGAAGCCGTTAAGGGCTACTACGCCCGCTTCCTCGCCGCTTTGCCCACCGTGGAGGCTCTGGCAAACTGTGATGACGACGCTCTGCACAAGCTGTGGGAGGGACTTGGCTACTACAGCCGGGTGCGGAATCTGAAAAAGGCGGCGCAGGTCATTCAGGAACGCTATGACGGCCAATTTCCCGGGGAATACGATGCGGTTCTGGCGCTGCCCGGTATCGGCGAGTATACTGCGGGCGCTGTCTGCTCCATCGCCTTTGACCTCCCCGTCCCGGCTGTGGACGGCAATGTGCTGCGGGTCTTCTCCCGGCTGACGGACGACCCCTCCCCTATCGATCTGCCCGCCGTGAAAGCCAGCGTCCGGGAAAGGCTTGCCGCCATCTATCCGAAAGAAGCCGGTGACTTCACGCAGGCGCTGATGGAGCTGGGTGCCACCGTCTGCGGCCCCAACCGAAAACCGGAATGCGGCAGCTGCCCTTGTCGGAAAATTTGTCTCGGATATCAGCATGGCACCGCGGAAACCCTCCCTGTCAAGTCCCCCAAGCGGGAGCGGCGGCAGGAGGACAGAACCGTGTTCATTCTGCAATGCGACGGGAAATATGCTCTGGAAAAGCGCCCGGGCAAAGGGCTTCTCGCGGGGCTGTGGCAGTTTCCCAATGTGGCCGGACATCTGGATACAGCTCACGCGCTGGCCGAGGTGGAGCGGATGGGGCTTCGCCCCCGGGAAATTCTGCGGGAGGTTTCGAGAAAGCACATTTTCACCCACATCCAGTGGAATATGAAGGGAATTTATCTGGAAGTTGCCGAAGCATCCGGCGGCTTTTCATGGTTCACGGCAGAGCAGATCGACGCGCAGGCGGCGCTGCCCACGGCGTTCCGCCTGTTTTGGGAGGAGGAAGAGAGAGATGTTTGATTTTCACATTCATTCCCGGGTTTCCTTTGACGGCCACGACACCGGCCGCGCCTTGGCGCAGGCGGCGCTGGACGCCGGGTTGAAGGAAATCTGCTTCACCGACCATCTGGACTACGACCCCACCGGCCAGATGGGCGATCTGACCTTCCGCACGGAGGTCTACAACGCGGAGTACGACCATCTGGCGCTTCCCGGGCTGACCATCCGACGGGGCGTGGAGTTCGGCCTTACCCGGGATAATCAGGCGCAGTTCCGGAAAGACCTTGCCCGGCGTCCCTTTGACTTTGTCCTCGGCTCCATCCATTTTGTGGACGGGCTTGACGTGTATTTTGAGCCGTTCTGGCGTGGGAAGACCGTTCATCAGGTGGAGCAGCGGTATCTGGAGGAAACCCTGGCCTGTGTTCAGGTTCATGAGGATTTCGACGTGCTGGCACATCTGACTTATATCAGCAAGCCCCCCTGTCACCCCACACACGCGCCCCTGTCCTATGTTGCCCACCGGGAGGTCATCGACGAAATTCTCCGGGTTCTGGCCGAAAAGGGCAAGGGGCTGGAAATGAATACCAGCGGCGTTGACCGCTGCGGCGATTTTCTTCCCTCCCCCGACATTTTCCGGCGCTTCCGGGAGCTGGGCGGCGAGATCGTCACCGTCGGCTCCGACGCCCACCGCTGCAACCGGGTGGGGCAGTACACCTTCCGCGCCTGTGACATTCTGAAAGACATTTTCGGGTACGTCTGTACCTTTGAAAACCGGCAGCCGGTTTTCCATAAGCTGTGATATAAGCGCAAAACGCCCCGGGCAGATGCCCGGGGCGTTCGGTTTCACATTAAAGCACCCGATCTGCTTTCTTTTCTGACCGGATCATGGCAAGCGCCATACCGGCCACAATTATGTATCCCACCAGTGAAATGGCGGATGCCTCAACGCCAAATTCGCCGCCCGTAACTGCAAATAATTTAGAGTCAAGAACGTACGTCATTACGGAATATTCATCCGCTTTTTCCCCGATGGCCAGTCCTCCGCCGATTATCACAATATTCCAGACGGCATGTACCACTCCGCTGTTCCAGACGGAGCCGCTTTCGATTGCAATCAAGGAAAACATAACGCCGACCATCGTACCGGCAAGAATGACCAGCAAGCAACTGCCTACCGAAAAATTCATCCCCAGAATATGCACAAAACCAAATAATATCGAGGGGACAATAACCGCCGCCTTAATATTCCACTTTTTCTTTAATACATTCAGAATAACACCTCTGAATACCATTTCTTCAACAAATCCAGCCGCAATTCCGGTAAACGCAATGCCCGCGCTTAATGTATTGAAAATTTGCGTTCCGCTCATATTGGACGAAACGTATTGACCGCTGAACGCCAGAAGATAGCTCCCTTTGACCAGGGACGGCAATAATACAGCCGTCAGAATCCATCTCTTTTTAACGGCAAATTCAGGCATTCCCAAATCTGCCATAGGCAGTTTTACAATTTTGGCGGCAAAGATTTTCAGGAAAGCATACGCCAATCCGGCATATAAAGCCCCCGCAATTATATTGCAGACTCCGGACGGGACTTTTATCAGGCCAAACGCGGTTGCAATGCCCTGGGCAATAAGCTGCGAAATAAGTAAAATGAATATTGCAGCAAATGAATCGCCGATGGCTTTCTTTGTACTCATTTTGCGTCCACCTCTACATCAGATACCGTAAGGGTAACGGCGATTCCCGCATTGCACTCAGCATTTCTGAAATCGTCCGTTACATCCGTAACGCGCATACTGTTCGCGGTTGTCCCGATTTTAACCCAAAGAGGGATTTCTTTATTCAGCATAATCGGCACCTCCCGGTCAATTCTTGTCCCGCCAACTCCTGTGGACTCGTCAAATGGCGTGTCTACAGTCGGGAAGCTGTACCTGACATGGCCGTTTTCATCGATGGTATATAAATCACAGCCGGTTTCCGTCAGTCTCACGGCTATTCTCCCGGTTACATGGTCAATGTTTCCAGCCGTTGTTCCGTCTTCGAACCATTCACCGTCACGATAGACCCAAATCGATATTGCATATGATTTCGCAGTCTCATCAAACGATATATCGAAGAATTGAATTTCATCATCAAACAAATCAAGAACTTCCAGCGTTTCATCCGAAAAAACACTTGGCTTTATATACA
>ERZ773224.2689-NODE-2689-length-17798-cov-4.559826_pt1 | contig 17798 bp, 15 predicted proteins | sample MGYA00580526_ERZ773224 | MGnify/ENA primary metagenome ERZ773224 (study PRJEB29015, sample SAMEA2737743) | human gut metagenome | biome: human gut; feature: human-associated habitat; material: faeces | place: China | collected 2012 ... | reverse complement strand
GGCCGGCAAGAGCCGGCCGCCGCTGGTATTATCGGATATCCGGATCTCAGCCTAGCGCTGCTGCGGGTTTTCCTGCTCGAAGGAGCTGTCCGAGGGAGCGCTGTCAGCCGGGGCACCCCGTTTCCTGAGTGGCCTTTGCAGCGGTCCTGTGTCCCTTCTTCGCCTTGCGGTCTTCGCGGGCCTTCAGATACTGGGCCTTGATGCGGGCGAACATGCTGGGACGGTCGTCCTCGTCGGCGTTGGCCAGCTTGCCCATATCTTCAACGAGCTTGTGGTTCTCGTTTTCAAGGTTGCTGATGCGCCAGGTCTGCTGCAGGATGTGCGCGGAAAGGCGCATTCTGTCCCAGAGCAGGAGCAGGAGGGCCATGACGCAGCCGGCCAGGAAGGACACCAGGATGATGAAGTAGAAGGGAAGCTCGATGGAGGTCATCTTGGGAATGGCCAGGAGGTTCAGCTCGAGCGTGAGTTTCTGGGAGAGCACGTTCTGATTCTGGAAAAGGAAAACCAGGCACAGAAAGAAGAAAAGGGCCAGAATGAGAACCTTAACGTAGCGCATGGGGGGTGCCTCCTAACGGTGCGTGGGAGCGTTTTTAAAGTATGGCTTTAAAGCCGCGTACGTGTCGCTCAGGTACTGAGGCATGGTCCGTACGCCATCCATGACGGCAAGGAAGGAGGAATCGCCGTTCCAGCGCGGGACGAGATGGAAATGCAGGTGCTCGCGTATGCCGGCGCCTGCCGCCTCGCCCATGTTCAGGCCGATGTTGATGCCGGGGCAGTGGAAATTTGCCTTGAGGACTTTCGTGCAGAACTGCAGGTAGTCCATGATTTCGTGAATGGTGTCCGCGTCAAGGTCACCGAGATCCATGACGTGCCTGTAGGGACAGACCATGATGTGCCCGTTGTTGTAGGGGTACTTGTTCATGATCACGAAGCAGTTTTTCCCGCGGTGCAGAATGAGCCGCTCCTCATCCTCTTCCTCTGTATCGGGAATGCAGAAAACGCATTCATCCGGCTTGGGGCCGAGGATGTAGCTGATTCTCCAGGGCGCCCAGAGTTGTCTTTCCATTGCCAGCCTTCCTCCTGAAAATTCCCGAAAATCTCTAAAGTTCCGCATGAAAAAAGCGGAAGCGGGCACAACCCGCCATTATTAGCCTGCTGAGAGTACGCCTAAGAGGCGCATTGGGCAAGTTTTACGCCTGCTTTTTGTCACCATCTTCCGCTTTCCTGAGACTCTTCGGCATCCTGTCTGCAGGAATCTCAAGCCTGCCGTCCATGGCCTGGCCTGTGAGCTCCCTGGCCAGGGAGAGCTGCTCTTCCGGACTGGCCGCCGTGCCGTCGAGCTTTGCCTCGAGAAGCCGCTGCAGGATGACGCCGTAAGCGGGACCCGGGGCGAGCCCGAGCTTCTTCAGATCACTGCCGTCGACGCCCGGCTTTTCCGTTCTCCAGACCGTGATGTAGCGCGAGAGGGCGCGGCGCGTCTCCGGCACTTCCATATCGGCCATGAGGTAGAGCACGAATTCCACGGGCAGGGGGCGCAGCATGGCGCAGAGGGCGCTCACCCTAAAGCCGGGTGTGGCGGTGAGACGTTTCAGGGAAGAGCGCAGGCTCCGCGCTTTTTCCCTGCATCCGAGCACCTCGTTTTTGAGCGCCGGGGGTATGCCGAGGCGCCTGAAAACCTCCAGGGTTACGGCATAGGTGAGACTCGAGCAGAGCACGAGGAAGTAGACGAGCCAGGGGCGCATTTCCTCGTCGATGTAGAGGAGGCGGTACCAGGCCATGACCTTCGCCGTGCGGATGAGCATCTCCTTCCTGTCCGGGTTGATGCTGAGCTGCGGGTGGATGGCCTGCAGGATACCGAGCTCATGCAGGCGGCGTATGCAGAGAATGGCCGTTTCCTCGGCGCAGATGTGCTCGAACTCGTTGAAGAGGCGTGAGGGAGACAGTTTGTCCAGAAGCTTCAGGGACACGTCGTTCTTGATGAGCTTTTCCGTGGCTGGGCCTATGCGGAAGTGATAGCGCTGCTCGAAGCGCACGGCGCGCAGACAGCGCGTGGGGTCCTCCACGAAGCTCAGGGTGTGCAGAACCCGGATCACACGGTCCCGGATGTCCTTCTGGCCGCCGAAGAAGTCGACGATCTCGCCCATGGGCTCGCAGTCGAGCCGTATGGCCAGGGCGTTGATGGTGAAGTCGCGGCGGTAGAGATCCATCTTGATGCTGGAGTGCTCCACCGTGGGCAGGGCCGCCGGCGACTCATAGTACTCGAGGCGGGCCGTGGCCACGTCAACGCGCTCCTCCTTCCCGCCGGCTCCGGGGAAAATGACCACGCTGGTGAGGAATTTTTTGTGCACGCGCACGCGGCCGCCGAGGACGCCGGCGAAGGCCCTGGCGAAGCCGATGCCGTCGCCTTCCACCACAAGGTCGATGTCGTGATTGGGCGTTTTCAGAAGCAGGTCGCGCACGAAGCCGCCCACGACGTAGACCGGCGTCTGCCGGCTGCGGCCGAGAGCTCCCGCCTTTTCCAGAATATCGAGGACGTCCTTCGGCAGGCGGTCGCGCATGGTCCTGCCCATGTTCCTGGACTTCGGCGCGCGGTCTGTCGGGTTCATGCGGCCGGGTTCCTGGGCGAAGATATTGATGAGGTCCGTGCGTGAGACAACGCCCACTACGCTGCTGCCGCCGGAGACAATGGGCACGAGGCGCTGGCGCGCTCCCACGATGACGGTGGTGATGTCCCTCAGTGTGGCGGTGACGGGCAGGGTCTTCAGGTTGCGGCGCATGTAGTCCGTGAGCGGGGCGCCGGCAAGGCCGTGGGCGATGGCCTTCTGGGTGATCTGGCTGTCGATGAGGCCCGTGCAGCGCCGGGTCATGGGCGCGAAGACGGGCATGGTCTTGAGCCCGAAATGGAGCATGAGCTCGTCCGCCTCGGCTATGGTGTGTCCCTCCTCGATACCGATGGCCGGCTGGGACATGTAATCCCTGGCCGTTTTTTCGCCTTCTTCCTGGAGGTAGAGCTGGGTGAGGATTCCGTCGCGTACCTCGGAGAGCGTCTTGTCGCGCACGCTGGCGCTGGCGGCGTAAGCGTGGCCTCCGCCGCCGAAAGCCGAACACACGGCTCCCACGTTGACCGCGTGGGAGCGGGAGCGCGCCACGATCTGGATGCGGTCGTCCATGCGGCCAATGGCGAAGAGGATGTCGAATTTCTCCATCTCCATCATCTTGTGGGCGAGGAAGGCGAAATCGTCCAGGTAGGAGTCCAGGGTCGCCTCGGCGAGCACCACGTCCGCGCCGTTGATGTGGTAGGTCTGCGCGGACTCGAGGAGGGCGTTCAGGGCGCGGATGTGCTCCTTCGTCATGGAGAAGGCCGTCTTTTCGGAAATGATGTTGATGTCCATGCCGCGTCCGAGAAGCCAGCCCGCGGCCGCGAAGTCCCTCTGGGTGACCGAAGAGAAGGAGAAGGAACCCGTGTCCGAATAGATGCCGAGCCCGAGGACGGTAGCTGTCTCCCTCGGGACAGCGATGTTCAGCTTCTGTATCTCCTCAATGAGCAGCGTGGTGACGGCGCCGCAGATTTCGGCGTGGCAGACATGGGCGTGCACGTCGTCGCTCGTCTCAGGGTGGTGATCCCAGACCTCGATGCGTGTGCCGGGATTGTCGAGGAGAGGCCAGACATGGCGCAGCCTTGAGCGGCGGCGCGTGTCCACGGCCACAAGCCGGCCGTATTTTGAAAAGTCCGGGACGCGGTCATCGAGGAAGGTGCAGCCCGGCGCGGCGCCGGGACGTTCCTTCAGCTCCTGGTAGAAGGTCTGGAGATTCGCCTCCTGCGTGCCGGGAAAGAGGACGTCACAGGGACCGTAAATGAGGGCCGCTGCGCACATGGCTGCGAGGGCGTCGAAGTCCGCGTTGCTGTGGCAGGTGATCAGCGTGGCCGTGGGTATGGAAACCTGATCCGCCTTCTTCTCGTAATCGTGTATGCTCAAGCCCGGCTCCTTGGGTGGAATCTGTGGTGAATGTCCATGAGGCGTCCAGCCTGCACATGGGTGTAGATTTCGGTGGCCGCGATGTCAGCGTGCCCGAGCAGCATCTGCACGCTGCGCAGATCCGCGCCGCCTTCCAGAAGATGGGTGGCGAAGCTGTGGCGGAACGTGTGGGGGGAGACCCTGTGCGTGATGCCTGCCAGGAGAGCGGCTTTCCTGACCATTTTCCAGACGTACTGGCGGGTGAGGGGCAGGCCGCGGCGGCTCACGAAGAGGCTGTCCGTTTTCGGGGAGAAGCAGGGACGCGTTTTGGCGAGGTAGGAGATGAGCTCCTCGCGCATGGCCGCGTGCACGGGCACGTAGCGCTGCTTGCGGCCCTTGCCCATGACCCGGACAACGCCCCGCGCCTGGTCGAAGTCATCCGTCTGCATGCCGCAGAGCTCTGAGACACGCAGGCCAGCGGCGTAAAGGAGTCCGAGCACGGCCCTGTCCCTGCGCCCGGAGGGCGTGTCAGGGGAGGGAGCCTTCAGCACCCGGTCCATCTCTTCCCTGGTGAGGAAGTTGGGAAGGCGCATGGGCAGCTTCGGATTTTCCTCGTCAGCCGCAGGATTGGTATCGGCCGCGCCTCTGTCCATGAGAAAGCGGAAGAAAGAGCGGACGGAGGAGAGACAGTGCGCGAGGGAGCGGCTCTGCAGCCCCCGGCTTCTCTGCTCCGCCAGGAAAAGATCCATATCGGAAGGCCCCGGACAGCAGGGGCCAGTGCCGTAAAGTTTCTTCAGAAAACTGAGAAAGACGCCCACATCGCGGCTGTAGGAGTCGTGCGTGGCGCGCGAGAGCCCGCGTTCGGCGAGCAGACCATCCGACCATTCCCGGGCAAGATCCCTGAGCCTGTCCGCTGGCGGCAGCGCTTTGGCTGGCATGTGTGCCTCCTCCCGGCGTCATACGGCGCCTGAGTGAAGAGTAGACCACGGAGCGGAAGCGGGCAACTGGGAGGACGCGGGAAAATTCGGATCCGTACCGGGTAAAATCCCCGGCGGAGGGGGAAGAACGTCAGACTCCCTGCATGGCCAGCGGGGCCCGGCTGCCGGGCGCGGAGCATGCTGCCCCGGCGGGGCGGGAAGAAAAGGAATGCCTGAAGATGCCCGCACCGCGCTTTCAGGTTCTCCGGCATAGCCTGCCACGCCGGGAAAAGCGGGCTCCCGGACAGAACGGACTGTTTTTACATAACTTTTTATCGGGCAAAAGAGAAAATGCCAGATAGGTTTTTAAACCTTTGCATGAAGATTCCGCGGGAAACGCCGGCAGAACCTCCACGGCCGTCACACATGAAGATGTCTTCCCCTTCCCGGAGCGCCTCTATGGCGCAGGAGTGCCGCGGCGGTCAGCCGGCCGGGTGAAACTTTCTTCCCGGGCTTCGCCGGAGGGCTTTTTTCCTGAGAGGGGAGGCGTGACATATTTGTAAACGGGCGGGGGGAAACCGGCCTCCTGCCTGTTCCCGGGCTTTACAGAAGCGGCCAGGCTTACTATAGAGGCCGGCATGGAAACCATTCATACTGTGTACGTCGGCCTCGGATCCAATTCTCCGGATGCCGCGGACCGCCTTCTTTCCGCTCTGGACGTACTGAGCCGCCTGCCGGGAACCGTGGTGTCGGCCCTTTCTCCCGTCTACCGTACCGAGCCGCAGGATTACGCGGATCAGCCCTGGTTTCTGAACCGCGTCCTCATGCTGCGCGTCAGCGGGAATATCACCCCCGTGGAGCTCATGAAGCGCTTCCTCGGCATAGAGACCCTTCTCGGCCGCGTGCGCAGCCCGGACCCCGCCCTGCGCTTCGGCCCCCGCGCCATCGACATCGACATGCTGCTCTTCGATGATGTGGTCTCTGACGACCCAGTGTGCGTCCTGCCGCATCCCCGTCTTTCCCGCCGCGCCTTCTGGCTTGTGCCGCTTCTCGACATCGCGCCGGATATCCGGATTGGCGGCGTGCGCGCGGAAAGACTGCTTTCCCGGCTTAAATGGCGTCTGGAAGACGATAAAATTTTTCAATGACGAGTCAGGCCTTCCCGTGCTAACATGGCAGACGGAGGGTTCAGAACCGGACCCGGCCTTATTTCTGCAAGGAGTCGCGCATGATTAAGTGGATAGTTATCGCCGTTGCCGCCTATATTCTTTATCGTCTTTTCGCCAATGACATTCTCAAGAAGCGCAAGAAGAACGAGAAGCAGGACGAGAAGGATATCGCGAAGAAGGTTGCGTCCGGCGAGATGGTGAAGGATCCCCAGTGCGGAACCTACGTGTCCGTCGAAGACAGCATTACCGTGCGCGACGGCGACAAGGTGTATCACTTCTGCAGCTATGACTGCCGCGACAAGTTCCTGAAGCGCATCGCTGACGGCGGCCAGCCCGTGGCCCCCGAAGTCGAGTCCAAGACTCCGGCCGGCGCCGAGGTCAGAACGGACCAGGCGGACAGCGGCCCGAAGCAGAATTAAAATTTCCTGATACGGATCATGAAGAGGGCGGTTTCCCATAACGGGAAGCCGCCCTCTTTTTGTCATTTTTCCGCGTGCCCAGGAGAGGCACGGGGGGATATGGGATCAGAATTCCCAGCGCAGTTCGGCGAAGACCGAGTGTCCCTCGGTGGTGAAGCCGGCCTGGAGGGCGTAGTTCACGCTCACGCTGAAATTGTCCTTCCCGCATCCGATCCCGGCCTGGGCCGTGTAGCTCACCTGATCCATGTCCTGGGTGGACACGCTGTAGCTTTTCCCGAGTCCGGTCCAGCGCACGTCCTCGCGGGCCCGGATATCACCGGCTGCGGGGACCACGGCGAAGTCGGCCCTGGGCAGGAAGCGCCAGCCGCTCTCCGTTTCCAGGGGCATCTCAAGGGCGATGCCCGCCGGGAAGAACACGAGATCCTGGCTGAAGCCGTCGCCCTCGAGGACAGTCCCTCCGGAATCGGCGTCGTACCCGTCCACGGTGAGGTTTGTGTAGCGCACGCCGGCGTGCGGGATGACCGTGACGTTTCCCGCTCTGAGGCGGTATTCGGCCCGGATTCCGGCTGAAAGCGCCCTGGCCGTGATATCGGCCTCAAGATCCGCCATGCGCATGGCGGAGGGAAGCTCCTGTTTCAGGCTGTTGAAGCTCGACGTGAAGTGCACGTCGGCGCTGAGCCCGAATGCGCCCCTGGTCCAGCCGCCGTAGAGGCCGGCGCCCCAGAAGTTCATATTGTTCGTGGTCCTGTTGAAGTCACCGCTGCCCTCGGCCCAGCCGCCGCCCACGGAAAGGTCCGCGCCGAGCCTCAGTGTGCTGTCGAACGTGCAGTCAGCGCCCAGGGTGATGCCGCCGAGGGAGCCGGACGTATCCGCATCCAGGCTGCCCGCGTCGAGCCCGTAATGATTTATGCTCTGGTAAAGAGGCAGGACCCACAGGGACCAGGTTCTGCGGCTGTCGGGAGAGAGCGCGGTCATGGAGGAGATATCCCCGCCCGGTGAAGCGAGGGACGTGCGTTCCGTTACGGCTGAGCCCGCCGCTCGGTTTGCGGCGAGGGTGAGCTGGGGCACGGAGCCGAGAACGGGCAGGCGCTCTGCGCCTTCCACAGTGGCATTCCCCGGAGCGCCGTAGGCACGGCTGTAGGCGCGGGAGATGAACCGGACGCCGGGATAGGGGGATTCTGTGTCGATGCCGTCTTTCGCCGTGTCCTTCGCGGGATCGGGCAGAGGCGTATCCGCCGCCCTGAGCCTGACCACGTAGCTGTCACCCTGTGTTTCCGCGGAAGTGACTGTGAGGAGGGCGGAGTCCAGAGTGAGATTGTCTCCTTTCCAGGCGTCAGAGGCCACGTTTGTGTCAGGGAACGCCGATGTGACTGTCAGAGTATCGCCGTCCCTGCCGCCGCTGATGTAGAGCTTCGCCCCGGATTCAACAGTCAGGCTGCTGCCGGCGCTGCCCGTGCCCGAGAGGGCCGCGCTGCCGTCCCGCTCCGTGGAGGCATCGGTGATGAGGAGAGAGTCTCCGGCGAAGCGCGCTTCGCCGCCGGACACGGCCGGGGCGGAAGAGGACGTAAAGGAGCCGTCAACGTTGATGGCGCCCGAAGCGGTGAGTGTCTGCGGGGAGGAAATGCCGAGAACGGCCTTCACGCTGCCGCCAAAGCTTCCGCCGGTCCTGGTCTCCCAGTCAGCGAGGCCTTTCTGCGCGGCCGCGAGACTGCCGCTTCCGAGTCACACGATACTGTTCCGGCCGGCGTTGAGGGTGCCGTCCACGCCGGAGACGAAGCTGAGCTCGCCCGTGGAGGGGGAGCCGCCGGACGAGAAGTCGGGATCGCAGGTCAGAACGCCGCCCCCGAGAGTGAGTTTTCCGACAGTGAGGGAGCCGGACGAGGTTTCGTTTCCCACGAGAATGGTTGTGCCGGCGCCGGCTGTGAGAGAACCCATGGTCACGGCGCTGCCGTCCACGATGGAAACAACGTTGTTCTCTTCAACGGCTTCAAGGGAGGGGATGGCCATGGCGACGCCGCTGATTTCGAGGGCGCCGTTCTGCATGGCGATTCTGCCGCTGCTGTTTTCGCCGGAGCCGGAGATCTTCAGCGTATAATTGCGCACGCCGAGGGTGCCGTCCGGTCCGTCAGAGGAGGCGATGCCGCCGCGGGCGTGCAGGATGACGCTGTCCCTGTCCGGCTGGGGGACAGGTTCATTCCCCAGGCCGGTCAGTTCATTCGCCAGCATGTCGGTATCGGCGAATAATGCGCCGAAGTCTTCAGGCAGGGTGGTTTTTCCGCTGACGGAGATTTCCTTCCGGACGGCCACTGTCTCAGTACCCGTCTGGGCCGTGAAGTCCCCGCCCACGTTCAGGGTGCCGCTGTAGAGCACGAGGCGGCTGCCCTCAGAGAGGGTGAAGGATTTTTCGATATCCGTCGTGCCACCGGCCAGAAAAAGTTTGTTGTACCTGCCGCTTGTGAGACTGCCGCCCAGGGAGAGGTTTCCCTGGAGATTTTCCTTGCTGAGAGTAATGAGTGTGTCGCTAGGAGCGCTGACTGGAGGAGCCATATCGCCCTCCGCGACATACCACGTGTCGTCCATGGTCAGGCCGCCTTTCAGGATGACGCTGTGTGTGCCTGTGATGGTAATGAGCGGGGCGTTAGTCTGGCTCTGGCCGAGATGGATATCGCTGGCGCTCCCTCCGGCGCTGTTGTTTTCGAAAGTAATGTCTCCGCCCGTGGTGTCGAGTAGGAGGTTTCCGGCGTTATAGATGGCTCCTCCCCTGTCCCCGGCCGCATTGCCCGTGAATGACGCGCCTCCTGCTATTTTCAAATCGGATCCGTCTGAAATGTAGAGAGCGCCTCCGCAGCCCTTGCTGGTGTTTCCCGTGAAAACAGCACCGGAGTCAAAAGAGTTGCTTCCTGAGGCTTCCGGGTAAACGGCACCTCTGTCCCGGGCGTTGTTGCCGCTGAATGTCAGCGGTCCTTCGCTGCGGATGCGGCCTTTTGAATCTGCGTATACGGCGCCGCCGGACTCCGCAGCCTGGTTGCCTTCAAATACGCTGCCGCCGGCGAGAACGTAGGGGGCTTCGAGAAGAAGAGCTCCGCCGCGGTTCTGTTCCTTATCCGTAACGGCAAAACGCGTCTTCTCTGTGTTGTGTGTTTCTTCGCTGATGGTCTGGTGAGTGCTGACTTCGCTGTACTCTCCGGCCTCCGCCGCAGTCAGGCAGAGAGGGAGGCAGGACGCGAGAGCCGCGGCCCCGCAGCAGATCTTCCGCCGGCCTCTGCTTCGGCCGGATTTTCTGCCGTTGATCATGTGATCCTTCGGGGTTCCCTTTCGCGCGCTTGGGTAAGAAGGAGACCGTGGTGCAGAGCCTGATCTCGAGCGCACGGTGAAGGGAACCCGCGGCAGAAAAAAGGACAGGCTGCCACGGCCGGAAGACGCCCCTTCCCTGTACGGGCGTCTTTAGCCTGTGAAAAGCGCCATTATTCTACACGTTTGCCGACGTTAAACAAACCTTTTTTTGCTCTGTCCGGTACGCGGATGACGGCGGTCCCTCTATCGCGGGAAGGCGGCAGAGAGCGGAGCAGTATGTCCGCGTCGTTCTGGGGAGGGGCGGCAGAAAATGTTTCCCCGGACGATCATCTGGAAATGGCACGTGTTTCTGTCGGTACCGGGAGAGTCCGGAATGCTGTTTCCTCCTGTATTCCGGAAAGACTCCCTTGCTGGGGCTTCGGTTTTTTATCCCGGCCCGTGTCCCTGCGCGCGGCGGTTTTCTGATTTCCGCGAAGACTGGGATATAAAACGGGCTTTGCTTTATCTTCGGATCTGGCTGTCCTCCTGTCGGGCCGGCCGTGATGCCGCTGTGTCTGGCAGGTCCCGCACGCAGAGGCTGTTTCTTTCCGCTGTCGCTTTTCTCGTTGCCGGCTTTCAGGGAAGAGGCCTGCCTTCGGACCATGCCGGAGCATAAAAAAGCCCGCGTCCGGAGCAGTTTCCGGACGCGGGCTGGAAAAAGGCTGTTATCTGAAGCTATCTGGCGGGGACTGTGCCGTTGATGTTGTTGACGATATTTCTGACCCACTTGGGATCAAGCCATTCGATGGGTGTCACTTCGAGGCCGCCCACGATGATGCCGAAGTGCAGGTGGTCGCCGAAGGCGAGGCCCGTGGAGTCGGTGTGTCCGATGAGGTCACCTTTCTTGACGAGGTCGCCGGGCTTGACCGTGAAGTCGTTCATGTGCGCGTACAGGGAGAAGAGGCCGAGCCCGTGGTCAATGAGACAGAGGTTGCCGTAGACGCCCATGTCACCCGTGAAGACGACCTTGCCGCTGTTGGCTGCCGGAATTTCGGCGTTGCGCACGGAGGCGAGGTCAAGGCCGAGGTGGTAGGCCTCGCCGACGACCTGGTTCTGATAAATGAGGGTGCGGTGATCCGCGAAGTTGGCACGGGTGGCGGCGCGGGGCATATGGATGAAGACGCCGTCAAAGAGCATGGCGCTGGCCGATTCGTGGGAAAGGGTCTGGAGCTTGGCGATATTCTGGGCGCGGACCTGCGTGTTGATGGTCAGGTAGCACTGGAGCGGATCCGGCGCGTTGGGCGCGAGATTGCCGAGCTTGCTCTGCACCTGCTGCAGGAAGCTGTCGGAAATAGTCAGTTTGTCATTGCGGAAGCGGCGGTCATAGGCCAGCACCGTGAGGTGGCTGGTTGTCTTGTTGCCCGCGAGATCCGTGGCCGTGATCTGGACGCTGTTTTTGTAGTCCTGCGGCGTCATGGCATAGGGGTAGGGGTAGAGGCACACCCAGGAGCCGTCCTTCTGCAGATAGGCGGGCACGAACCAGTTGTTGATGAGGACGCCGCAGTTGGTCACTTCCTCGTCAGCGGTGAAGCGCACCACGGCGGCGCCGCCGCGGCGGACGTTGGGCGGCAGGGTCTTGATGGAAAGGCGCGGGGGCTGCGCGTCAAGACGCATGGGCAGGCTCTCGGTATGCGTGTTGCCGTGCCCGAAGCCGGCCATGGAGGCGTCGGTTACCTTGATGACGAGCTCGAAGGCGCCGTCGGTGAGATTGGCTTCCCTGAGCGGCACCACTTCCTCGCGGTAGTTGACGTACTCATCGTAATGCTTGCGGAAGAAACGCTTGACCTCGTTATCCTTGCGGATGCCGAGCTCCAGTTCCCTGATGCCGGATTTGTCTTCCATGCCTATGGTCAGCTGCGTCATCGGCGATATGCGGTCGGTCTTTGGCGAGATGGTCACAGTGGGACCGTCCATATCCTTGAGAAAAGTGTAGGCTCCGCCGGCAAGGATGATGACGATGAGGGCGATGAGCAGGTTCGGCAAGAGGCGTCTACGCATGGAAGCTCCTTATGAATGTGGTACCCGGATCCGGATCCGCTGAAAGGGCGGGGTGGCGGAAGCCCGGGCGGTCTGCTGACTGACGCAGAGGAAGTGGAATTTTTGCACAGGGTGATGCGATAATCAAGATCGTGAAAGGGCCGGGAGCTTTTTCCCGGCGGTTCTTTTTTCTCTCACAGGAGAAGAAAAAAACAAGCGCCGGGGACAGTCTTTTGCTAATAAGAACCAATAAGTTCAGCATGATACCGGACGGGAGCGGGAGGCAGCCGGTCCGGGATGGGCCGCGCGGGCCGGCGCCGTTATGGCACGCGTTCCGTCAGGACGCGCTCCGGGGGCGGGCTTATCCTGTGGACAGGGAGCCGGAAAATCTCTACCTTCTGCGCGTGGGACGCCTGAAACGGCGCCCGTGAATTTTTTCCGGGGGACGCGGCATGAGGGAGAACGAGAGAAAACTGACGCTCGCTGAGCGCATACGCCGCATCGATCCCTACAGACTCAGGCACAGGATGGTGCAGGACCTCGGGAAGCGCGGCATCACGGATCAGCGCGTGCTTGCCGTCATGGACCGTCTGCCGCGGCACCTTTTTGTGGACGAGGCCCTGGCCGGACACGCGTATGATGACTGCACCTTGCCCATAGGCTTCGGGCAGACCATCTCGCACCCCTACACCGTGGCGCGCATGACGGAGCTTCTCAGGCTGGAGAAGGGGATGCGGGTTCTGGAGATCGGTACGGGCTCAGGGTACCAGACTGCTGTTCTTGCGGCCATGGGCTGCTCAGTGTATACGGTGGAGCGTCTGCCTGGGCTCTATGAGAGCGCGGCCCGCGTCCTGGACTTCCTCCATCCCGGAACGATAAGGATGTACCTCAGGGACGGCACACTCGGTGTGCCCGAGGCCGCGCCGTACGACCGTATCATTGTCACGGCCGGCGGCCCGGAAGTCCCCGCTCCGCTGGTGGAACAGCTTGACGAAAAGGGAATCATGCTTATTCCTGTTGGAGAGCGTCCTGGCAGCCAGCGGCTTCAGTGCGTCGTCCGCAAGGGCAGCTCCGCGTACAGCAGGGACTGCGGTCCGGCTGTATTCGTGGATTTGGTAGGCAATCACGGCTGGCGTCCGTAACGCGCCTTCCGTGCGTAACTCAAAAACAGTGCTCTTCCTCCTGAAAGGGGGAAGGAGACTGGGGAAAAACAGATGTCGAACTGTTCAACTTGCGGCTCCGCCGGCTCCTGTCATTCCAAGGGGTCCGGAACCTGCCCGAGCGAGCTTATCGCCCAGCAGGACAAGGAAATCGCCGCTACTCTTTCCCACATCAAGCACAAGATTTTCGTCATGAGCGGCAAAGGCGGCGTCGGCAAGAGCTCCGTCGCTGTCAATATTGCCTGCGCCATGTCCCAGCTTGGCTACAAGGTTGGCATCCTTGATGTGGACGTTCACGGCCCGAGCGTGCCCAATCTGCTCGGTATTCAGAAGGCAACCATTGAAGTCAACGAGAAGCAGCAGCTTCTCCCTGCCATGTACGCCGGCAAAATCGGCGTTGTGTCCATGGACACGCTCCTGCAGGACAAGGATCAGGCCATCATCTGGCGTGGTCCCAAGGTCGCCGGCGCCATCCGCCAGTTCATCGGCGACGTGGCCTGGGGTCCGCTTGACTTCCTGGTCATCGACTCCCCGCCAGGAACCGGCGACGAGCATCTGACCATTCTGCAGAGCATTCCGGACGCCGAATGCGTGGTCGTGACCACCCCGCAGGAAATCTCCCTCGCGGACGTGAGAAAGTGCATCAATTTCATCCAGGTCACCAAGGCTCCCTGCCTCGGCGTCATCGAGAACATGAGCGGCCTCATCTGCCCGCACTGCGGACAGGAGATCGACATCTTCAAGAAGGGCGGCGGCGAGAAGCTCGCAAAGGCCGAGCATCTCAACTTCCTCGGCGCCATTCCGCTTGACCCGAAGACCGTGGTCGCTGCCGATAACGGCGTGCCGGTTGTCGAGACAGACGGCGAAAGCCCCGCCAAGACCGCATTCCTCAATGTGGCCAACAATATCGTCAACGCGGCCGTGGCCCGCGAAAAGAAGTAAGCGTTTCCGTTTTGCCAGAGAAGGGGATTTTCCTGAAAAAGGAAGATCCCCTTTTTGCGTTTCCGGCCTGCCGCGGCGGCCTTTCCCTTATCCGGAGGGGCTCATTCCGTGCGCCTCCTCTCTGTCACGCCCGGCGGGACTGCTCCGTGTTTTTTTCTTTTCTCTGCAGGGGTTTTGTGATAGAGTCCGCCGAAAACCTTAATGGGAGTACCGCGTCCATGATCACCCTCGCCACCAAAATCACGCTCCTGCGCATCCTCCTGGTGCCCATCGTCGTTATTCTCTTATATTTCCCCTGCAAGATAACCTGCTTTCTCGCCGCCCTCGCGTTCATCGCGGCGGCTCTTACGGACTGGTTTGACGGGCATATCGCAAGAAGCCGCCATCTCGTCACCAACATGGGCAAATTTCTGGATCCGCTTGCGGACAAGGTACTCATCTGCTCCGTTCTGATTATGCTGGTGAATCTGGGATGGGCGCCGGCGTGGGTCGTGCTGATCATCGTCTGCCGGGAGCTCATCATCACGGGACTCAGAGCCATCGCCATTGACGAGGGCATTGTCATGGCCGCGGACAGGTACGGCAAGCTCAAGACCGTGCTTCAGATCTGCGCCATCATCCCGCTCATCCTGAATTACCCCTTCTTCGGAATCAACCTGCATCTCATCGGCCTCATCTTCCTGTATCTCAGCATGTTCATGGCCCTCTATTCGTGCTATAACTACTGCCGCAAGTTCATCTTTGCGTTCAGGGAAATCCACGCCGGCGAAACAGACGGCGGGGGGAACGGTACCGGGTTGAATTAATGGAACAGAGTATTCTTCTGCGCGCGAGGCTGAAGAACTGCCTGACGACTATTCTGGATATGGAGGAGGACTTCCACTCCCGCGGTCTGGATACTGTTCTGCGCGGGGAACTGGATTTTCTGAAGAAGTACATGGACCGGGTCGAAACCCTGTCCCTGGATGAAAGCAAGGTTGAGAGGCTTGAGTCGGTAACGGCCCGGATCCTCTCCGAATTTGACGCGGATGGCCCGCTCAGCGCGAGCCGCAAACAGGTACTGCAGTAAACATGTTCTGGCGTGTCTTTCTTCTCTGTTCGTTCAGCGTGTGCAACCTCGTGCTCCTGTACCGCATGATCTGGGGTCCCACGGGACTTGTGGATTATAGCGATCTGCGCTCCGAGTACGCTGAAATCCAGCGGCAGGATGCCGCCCTGGACGCGGAGAACCTCAGCCTGAGCCGTGAAATCCGGCTTCTGCAGACCGACCAGAAATACGTTGAGAAAATGATCCGCCAGCGCTTACACTACCTGCGCGACAATGAGATCCTGTATCTCTTTGATGCCGCGCCCAAATCCGGAGCAAGTTCCCATGACTGAAAAGATTGAATGGTATAAGGAAGTCCTCGACCTCGAGCCGAACTCGAAGATTTTCTTTCCCCTTGCAAAAATGCTGGAAAAGGAAGGGGAGCTCGAGGAAGCCCGCCGCGTGCTCGCCGAGGGGGTTTCCCGTCACGAGGAGTTCCTCGAGGCGCGGCTCTTCTATATCTCCGTCCTGAGCCGTCTCGGCATGGACGCGGAATGCCAGCGCCAGGTGAGGATTCTCGCCTCGCTCCTGACGCGCTACCAGGAATTCTGGTCCGCCTGGTCGGCCAGCACCAGCGCTGACGGCCGCACGGACGCCTCCCTGGCCCTGCGCCTTCTCAGAATTTCGTTCGCCAGGCCCGGTGTCTCCTTCTCGGAGATTTTCGCCCGCGGTCTGGAAAGCCTGGAGCAGGACATGGCCGGGGACTCCGCGATCGTGCCGGAGGAAGAGACAGCCGCGCGCCCGGAATGGGAACCCGAAGGGACAGAACCCGCTCCCGGCGCGGATGCCGCTGAACCGGTATCCGCGGCAGAAGCCGCCCCGGAGCCTGTTTCCGCTCCCGGGACTGAAGCCGCCGGCGCCGGGGAACCCGAAAGCGCTGACAGTGAGAAATCTGAAACTGCCTCCGGATCTGAGAGCGGGGCAGGGGAAGAACCTGAAGAACTGGCTGAAGACGAGGATATGGACGAGGCCGCGCCGGCCGGGGGAGCTTCCTCCCTCCGCACGCGTTCCTATGCCGATGTTCTGGCGGAGCAGGGTGACTACGATACGGCCCTGGCCATCTACAGTGAGCTCGCCGCCTCCGCCGCCCCCGCTGACCGAGAGGCCGACGAGAAGCGCGTCGCCGAACTGAAGCGGCTGAAGCAGGCCTCGCAGGCCGGCCGCCAGCCCCAGAACGATGAGACTGTGACGCCGGAAACGAAAAACGACCCTGACCCGAAAATGATCAGCCTGATTGATGCCCTTGCCAGACGCTGTGACGCAAGGGCCCGCAGCTAAGGGAGCTTGATTTTGCCAATACATTTCAAACAGGGGCTGTGCGTTTCCTGCCTTGTGGCCGCTCTGGTCATGGGAGCCGGATGTTCCCGGTATCAGCCCGTCAAGAACGTGTGGAAAGGAACGAAGGGCCTCTGGTACGAATACGTCAGCCAGCCGGCCTCCATCAACTACGATGATAAGGGTGAGCTCACCGAGCGCGACCAGATCTTCACGAAGGGTATGATGGGCATTGACACCCAGCTTCACAGGCTGGAGCGCCTCATGGCCAACGCGGACAAGCCGCCGACGCGCGCGTGGATGGACAACTTCTTCAAGGAAGTTCCCTGGGTTGACGGTTTCGCCGGCGTCAAGTCCGACGGCTCCATTCTCGGCCAGGAGACCGTGCCTGGCAAAACCCCGAAACAGCTCGACTTCAACTCCATCCTTTACGAGGACAAGAAACAGAGCACCCGCGCCCTGCGCTGCGACGTGCAGCAGACGCCCGAAGGTCCCGAAGTCATGGTGGCCATGCCGCTTTATGACGGCATCGACTTCCTCGGCTGCGTCGTGGCCTACTTCAATATGGAACACCTCGCGAAGAGCGTGAAAACCCCGAACGACATCGTGGTGCTTTCGCCCCAGGCCCTGCTCTGGCCCGGACGCTATGCCTTCGCGTCCACGCCGCTCGCCGGCGTGGACTGGAACGAGCACGCGGCCAAGGCCACGTACGGCACCTGTTCCAATGCCTCAGGCACCTTCGCCTACCAGGTCCGCTGGCTTGGCAACGTTCCGCTTATTTTCGGCGTGGTTGATTCCGGTTCCTTCCCGGACGGCGACGGCAAGACGGCCCAGGGTCTCGCCTACTTCCCGAAGCATGAGAAGATGGCTCCTCCGCCGCAGCAGCCCAGATCGAAGGACCTCGGCGTGGCGGGCCTCATCCAGCCCACTGAGGAAGAGAAGAACGAAGCCGCAGCCGAGGCCGCCCAGGCGGAACAGCAGAAGCAGATGGAAGCCCAGCGCCAGCAGCATGAAGCCATGATGGCCCAGCGCAAGGCCCAGTACGAGGCCGCCATGGCCCAGCGCAAGAAGATGATCGAGGAGCGCCGCAGGGCCATAGCCCAGCATCAGCGCCTCCTGCGTGAAGCCGCCCTCGCCGAGGCCATCGATTCCGTCGACGCCCAGCAGGATCAGAAGGAAGCCGCGCAGGACGCGGCCCAGGCCAGCCAGCCCAGTCCCTTCGGTCCCAGAAAGGCCGCCGGAGCTGAGAACAAGCCCTCCGGGCAGGCCTCTTCCGGCAAGCCCGCGGCTGAGGAAACTCCCGCCGCCGCGCCTGCCGTCGAACCGCGCAGCACGCTGCCTGACGGACGCCCGAGCCCCTTCGGCCCGAAGAAGGCCGCTCCGGCAGAGAAGCAGGAGCAGAAGGCTCCCGCCGCTTCATCCTCCACATCCTCTGAAGGAAGCCAGACTTCCGGTCAGAGCCAGGAAAACGCCAACACCCTGCCCGGCGGCCGCCCGAGTCCCTTCGGCCCCCGCAAGTAGCAGCGTTTCATACTATACGAGAACGGCCGCCGCCCACCGGGC
>ERZ773224.2680-NODE-2680-length-17856-cov-5.853772_pt1 | contig 17856 bp, 19 predicted proteins | sample MGYA00580526_ERZ773224 | MGnify/ENA primary metagenome ERZ773224 (study PRJEB29015, sample SAMEA2737743) | human gut metagenome | biome: human gut; feature: human-associated habitat; material: faeces | place: China | collected 2012 ... | reverse complement strand
GTACCTTCTCCGCCACATCCGATTCATACACACCGGCTGTGATGAGCAGCTTTCTCACTTTGATTGGGTTTAGGTTTAGCACATCGGCGATGGATTGGAGGGAGCAGTCCTCCTCATAGAGCGCCACAGCCGCATCCATCTGATTTTTCAGATTCTTCCCGGCATCGTATTCCGGCTTTAACTTTTTCCGGCCGCCGCCAGGCTTTCTGGCTTTATATGCTCTTTTCTCTCCCATAATTATTCGTGCAGTTCCAGCGGCAGTCCATCCGGGTCGTGGAAGAATGTCATCTTCTTGCCGGTGTAATCATCCACACGGATTGGCTCACATTCAATCCCAACTTCTGCCAGTTCTCTCACCGTCTGCTCCACACTCTCTACACAGAAAGCAAGATGCCGCAGCCCACATGCTTCCGGACGGTTCACACGCATCGGCGGGTTTTTCTCAGCGAAAATCTCCAGTTCTGTGTGTTCATTAACACGAAGATCCAGCTTCCAGTCCTTACGCTCCGGGCGGTAGTTTTCCCGGATGACAGCAAAGCCCAATTTGTTCACATAGAAATCCTTTGAAGCTTCGTAGTCAGATACGATGATTGCAATATGATGTATTTTTGATAAATTCATTTTTCTCGCGCTCCCTTTCTTTAAATTTTGTTCTTCTTTTATTTTCGTTATAAACTATACGAAGGCCTTCAAAAAATACCGTATGAACTCCTGAAGTTCAGTTTGTCCAAACGGATTTTATTGTGTTCTTGTTTATTTCAGTTTTTCGAGGATTTCATCCGCACTCATGCCGCTTGCCAGCAGCTTCTTCAACACAGCCTCGGCTTCAGCTTTCTTCAGCGATGCCTTCTTCCCTCTCAGATCAGCTTTCAGAGCATCAATATTAGCAGTAATGGTAGTGATCTCTGTGTTCATGGAAGCGATAGACTCCTGCTTCTCTGCAATCTGTGATGCGTAGTCATTGGCTACCTTCGGTTTGTTCTTGCTGCCTTTTGTTCTGGGCATTGTTGTGTACCTCCATCAGATTAATAACTACTTACTGGCGGCAATATACACTCATAGTTCATCTTTAATATATCATCACAATCTTTAACCGCCATCCGATGCCAAGAATTAGTTGTTTTTAAAGAAAACTGAATATACAATGGGTAAGAAACCATATCATCTGTAAACGATATCTCTACACAATTTCCCTGCCCATTAATTTTATGTTCACCACATTCATACTTCCAAGAAACCGTGTATGTATTCTCATTGAAACTTCCATCAACTTCTACCCACACTTTATAAGATTCACCCGAATGAAAAATTGGTTTAGGCCTGTCCCCAATTCCTCCATCGTATCTCGGTCCTCCATAAAAGTATTCCTCCCACGGATATTCTTCTAATCGTGCTCTTGGATGATCGTTGCCCAAAGAGTCTTTAATTCTAGTAAATATCGGCACATTATACTCTCTGTCTTTTCCAATGCTGACATAGTACATTTTACAACAATTTATAATATCATTAGAATAACACAGAGCTTGTTCTGCTTCATGTACAGAAACTGCATTACCATGAGCTATTTTATTTCGGATAGTGGTCAATCTTTGCAAAACAGAACGAAGTTCCTCACGCACTGAATAAAACGGTTCAAAAATCCCCTTAAAATAGCTTGTGTATAAATCATCTCGACAAATAAAATACTCCAAATCCTCCATCACTATTCCATCAATCCAGCGAGGAAATCTGGTCGGATCTTGCCTTATTCTTTCTTCTATTGTTCGTTTTATGCTTGCTTTAATTAAAGGTTGTCCCGGCTGCACTTCAGCATCAATATATGAATTTCCATAGTTTTTCTTGAAAATATCATCAATTAATCGGCGACACCATTGCTCCAAAGCGTCAATTTGATGTTTGCTTAAATCTCTCAATTCCAGCTCTTTTAAATCAAGCAAAGGATTTTTGCCCATTGTTTCCTTCACCCCATCTTTCTTAATATCAATGTGATTATCGATATTGGCGTGATAAACTTCATTTTTTTCAGATATATTTTCCTCACTGGATATAATAACATCTTCGTCTTTTTTATCAAACAGACTCCTCAACCACTTCATCATGACCACATTATCTTTCTATATCTTTTTCACATCTTAGCCGACCATAAGATCGTTGCCTGCTGCTCACCACGAAGAGGTGTGGGATTATCAGAGCAGCGTAGGGAGCTACCGCTCCCAGTATATCACAATTTCATCCCGTTTTACAGACGCTTTCTTACCTTCATCACCGCACAATACATCAATCCACCTAGCACTCCGCCGACTGTGTTATAGAAGATGTCGGATCGCTGGAATGTTCCCAAGCGAAGCAATAATTGTAGCATCTCAATACTTACAGAAAAGATAAATGCTATCTTACCGCTTTGCCACAGTATCTTCTTCCAGCCGCTTCCAATCTTCTCTCCGAACGTCCACATCACTAATGCTGAAAACGGCACCAACATAATCACGTTCTCGATGCACTCAGTAGTCAGCTTCTGTTCGCCATTCACAGTCTCCCAGATGCCCCAACCACCCATGACATTGGATAAAGGATTCATCCAAAGATTGCGGTTTAACAGGGTTCTGAACAGAATAAGTGAGGTCACAAATGCCAGTAAGAACAACTTCCGAAAGAACACACTCTCCTTGAACTTCTGATACCATGTCACTATGGCATTTTTCCAGCCTTTGCCGGCTTCGGTAGGTTCATAAGCATAAAGATAGAAAAACATTGCTAGGAAGGAAAGCAGGAGTGAAAATCCAAATGGCTCATAGAGAGCATTCAGAATGTTTGTGAGAATTTTCCCTAGTAAATCAATCGTTTCTTTCATCATCATTTACAGATCACTGAACAAGTCAGCCTTGTCACCCCCCGTTCTCCAGCATCATCCACCGGCTACAACTGCTTGATTCCTGTTCCAAAACGGCTACTGATACCAGCAGCCATGATAAGTAAAGTTGTGTTCATAATTTCTTCCTCTTACCAACTTTTATTCTACTGTCACACTCTTCGCCAGATTTCTTGGCTTATCCACATCCAGACCCTTGGCAACAGACACATAGTAGCCAAGTAGCTGCAGCGGGATCACTGCCAGACTACCAACAAAGTGCTCATCCACCTTCGGAACATAGACCGTAAAGTTTACCTGATCTTCGATTTCATACTTACCATAGGTAGTGAGCCCCATCAGATAAGCGCCACGGCTCTTGCACTCCAACATATTGCTGATAGTCTTTTCGTAGAGTTCGCTTTGGGTCAGCACACCGATGACCAGTGTTCCCTGCTCAATCAGACTGATGGTTCCGTGCTTCAGTTCGCCTGCCGCATATGCTTCCGAGTGAATGTAGCTGATTTCTTTCAGTTTCAAACTACCTTCCAAGCAGACAGCATAGTCAATGCCACGGCCTACGAAGAACACATCATGTGCATTGGCATACTTTGCTGCGAACCACTGAATGCGCTCCTTATCTTCAAGAGTCTTCTGCATCTTCTCCGGGAGAGTCAACAGTTCAGACATATAGTAGCTATACTGCTCCTCCGTAATTTTTCCTCTGACCTTTGCAAACTGAACCGCCAGACAGTACATAGCTACCAGCTGTGCGCTATATGCCTTGGTCGTTGCAACAGAGATTTCTGGACCGGCAAGGGTGTAAAACACTTTGTCCGCTTCACGGGCAATACTGCTTCCTACCACATTGACGATTGCCATTGTGGTTATGCCTTTTTCTTTTGCGAGTCGCAGTGCAGCCAATGTATCTGCTGTCTCACCAGACTGGCTAACAACGATTACCAGTGCTTTCTGATTGAGCGGCATCTTCCGATAACGGAACTCAGATGCGAGTTCCACACGCACTGGGATATCCACTATATCTTCCAGCACATACTGAGCAGCCATGCCCACATGCCATGCAGAGCCACAGGCAACAATATAGATATGCTCAAAGTTTTTAATTTCGTTCTCGGTGATCTCCACACTGGATAGGTCGATAGCGGCGTTCTTGATCACAGAGTTAAGGGTATCCTGAACAGCTTTCGGCTGCTCATGGATTTCTTTCATCATGAAATGCTCAAAGCCGCCTTTTTCGGCTGCTTCTGCATCCCACTTGATCTCGGTGGTCTGCTTCTCAATTTCATCACCGTTCAGGTCATAGAAATGAGCTTCACCCGGAGTCAGTTTTGCGAACTCAAGGTTGCCAATGTAATACACGTTGCGAGTGTATTTCAGAATTGCCGGGACATCCGAAGCCACATAGGTCTCACCATCCGCAATGCCGATGATCATCGGGCTATCCTTACGTGCCACCCAGATCTCGCCCGGATAATCCCGGAACATCAGCTCAAGAGCATAGGAACCACGGACACGCACCATCGTCTTAGCGATGGCATCAATAGGACCGAGGTTGTACTTTTTATAATAGTAGTCCACCAGCTTGATGACCACTTCCGTATCCGTCTGACTATAGAATGTATAACCGTGCTTCAGCAGCTTTTCTTTCAGTTCGGTATAGTTCTCGATGATGCCGTTATGTACGCCAACTACCTCAGACTCCACTGTGCCGGAAGCAGAACGGGTACAGTTACCCGAAACATGCGGATGTGCATTGGTTTGGCTCGGCTCACCGTGGGTTGCCCAACGAGTATGACCAATACCACAGGTTCCTTTCAATGCCTTGCCGCCATCTGTTTTCTCAATCAGATTGGACAGGCGCCCCTTCGCTTTCACGACCTGTGCCAGATTTTCTCCGTCACGGACAGCCAGTCCAGCCGAGTCATATCCTCTATATTCCAGTTTTGACAGACCGTCCAACAGGATCGGTGCTGCCTGTCGGTTTCCTGTAAAACCAACGATTCCACACATAGGTTTATCGCTCCTGTTATTTAATCTATTATACTTTTTCTTTTATGCAAAACGATTCCGGGTAATTGCCAGAGTCGTCATTGACTTTACGCTTTATATCCCTTTTCGCAAATCACGTTGACCACTTCGTCAACATACTTCTGGCAAGTATTATGGTCAAGTGCTTCCACCATCACGCGGACCAGCGGCTCGGTGCCGGACTCGCGCACCAGAATGCGGCCGGTATCACCCAGTGCTTCTGCCACAGCATTGACTGCTGCCTGCACTGCCAGGTCGTTCTGTGCGGCCTTTTTATCCGTAACGCGGACATTTTCCAGCACCTGCGGATAGATCTTCAACGGTGCTGCCAGTTCGCTCATTGGCTTCTTCTTTGCAACATGACTTCCATCATCTTCTAGCTAGTCAGAATACCGTCACCAGTGCTTGCGTACTTAGAGAAGATGATATGGCCGCTCTGCTCATCACCAATACGGCAACCGTTCTTTGCCATATACTCGTAAACATACTTGTCACCCACAGCAGTCTTAGCGTAGCCGATACCCTTCTCATCAAAAGCTTTGTAGAGGCCAAAGTTGGACATAACCGTGGTGACAACGGTATTATTTAACAGCTTACCACGTTCTTTCATATAGCAGCCGTAGATGTACAGTATGTGGTCGCCGGTGATAACATTGCCCTTCTCGTCCACACACAAACATCGATCAGCATCACCATCATAGGCAAAGCCAACATCCAAGTCCTTCTCCACTACGAACTTCTGCAGACCCTCGATATGAGTTGAATCAGCGTTGTTGTTGATGTTCGTGCCATTCGGCTTATTGTTGATGACGCAGGTATCAGCACCCAGAGCATCGAAAACGCTCTTAGCGATATTCCAGCTGGAACCATTGGCACAGTCCAAGCCAACCTTCTCACCCTTGAAGGAATAGATACCAAGGCTAATCAGATAACCCATATAACGGTTACGGCCGGAGATGTAATCCACAGTACAGCCAATATGCTCACGATGAGCAAATGGCAATTCCGGCCAGTCCTTATCAAAGACATGGAGCTTTCCGTCAATATAATCCTCCACTAGCAGCAACGTTTCCTCGTGCATTTTTTCACCGTAACAGTCTATCAGTTTGATTCCGTTGTCATAGTAGGGGTTGTGGCTTGCGGAAATCATAATGCCACAGTCGAAGTCATCCACGCGGGCAATGTAGGCCACGGACTGGGTAGTCGTAACATGCAGCAGATAAGCATCTGCACCGGAAACCGTCAGGCCAGCCACCAGACTATATTCAAACATATATGAGCTGCGGCGCGTATCCTTACCAATGACGATACGAGCAGGATCTGTGTCACCATTGTGCTCACGCAACGCATTATAATACCAGCCCAGAAAACGCCCTACTTTGTAGGCATGGTCTGCTGTTAATGTAATTCCGGCTTCACCACGAAAACCGTCCGTTCCAAAGTATTTTGACATTTTTACTTCTTCCCTATTTTAATTCTAACTTTATTTTTACAGCGTTTTGACATAAAGCTCGGAATTATCGCCCATGCAATATATGATAACTTTTCTCTTAATGGAATCGGCACTTTTAAACTAATCCAAAGTTGCTTTTTCAAGTTATTCATACAGGAGTCGTACAATTCCTGATATTCCTGCTCTATATCGCTCTTTAAAAGTCCTCTCACAATTGATAAATTGAATGCTCTCCTATGATAATTCCAAGCATCTACTATTGCCGGATTTGATTTTCTCCAATGTTTCTTTTGAATTTCCAATGATCTGATTCCACAAAGGTTGCTATCAACATTAAATTTTCGCATCGCTGAATTTGGATTACTTACCTGATGATAAACACTTTTTTCTCCAACGGCAATACTATCTACAAATTGAAGACAGTCAATATTAAACAGCATTCCTTCACCGTACCAAATTTTTTCATCAAAAAGAATATTATTTTTTTTTAGAAACTGCATGCTATAAATCTTATTCCAAACCGCAACAAAAATATCGCCCAAGTAAAGGACGAAACGCCACCATTTTCTTTATGTACACAGGTAATTCTATCGTCTTTCTTCGCCAGTTCGTCAATTATTCTTGCTGAATTATCTGGTGAACCATCATCGACCAAAATAATTTCTATATTCTTATAGTCCTGGTTCATTACCGATTCCACTGTTCTAAAAATAAATTCTTCTACGTTATACACAGGTATAATAACGCTCACTACTTTTTTCATATTATGCCTCTTTCTTCATAAGATATATTTGTAAACCATAAAATCCTAACAAACCAATCGGATTCTACTTTCACAAATCGCGTATTTTAGTTTATGAAGATTAAGACATTTTATAGTGAAGCCGTCGCAAACCATCTCCCAAAAAGGATTTTTAACGACAGAAAATGTACATCCTGTTTTCTCTGGCTTTTCATAAACCAGTTGAGTATAATTTTTGCAAGCGTTCGAAATATTTATTTCAACCTGCCCTTTGTAGCCATAACAACTATTACTTGATAGCGGTTCTGCCCCCCCCTATAAATTTCATATTATATAACACGGTCTTTACGATATTTTTCAGGTACTTCTTAGGGTAACATCTTTTTACTGCTTTCTTAAATCCATACCCCTTTTTCAATTCCTTAAAAAACACTTCCCGTTGCTTAGGCTTCTGAGAGGGCTGATATAATTGATGATTGCTTTCTATCGCTTTTTTCAAATCAACATCTACAAGAGTTAAATCTGCTTGATCTATAAGTTCTTTTCCCTTTTCATTTTGGCAAAGCACTAAAGAAATACCCTTATCTTGGATGCTTTTTTCAAGTTCACTTCCCCATGAATCCCCCAGGGTAATATCACCGGGCCTTTCAATCTTGGCATATTGACATTGATAACAATTCTCCGTGTATGTTGTCGAGTTCAAAAACGTCATCAAATAATTATCGGTTGTTATCGGAACCGCAAAACGCTTTCCATTCTGTTCCAATTTAAAATTATTTTTCTCCCGAAATCTAATGCTTTGAACTTCTGTTAATCGAATCCCATAATCAAACAAAAAGCTGTCCAAAATTTGTGGTGAAGGTGTTCCATGGCAAATTAAATCAGCGGTATACAAATTTTGATGATTCTTTGTATAATGCCTGACCGCTGAAACCTGACATGGCAACCCAATAAAAAGCACCTTTCTTCCCAATTTGAGTTTTTCTAAAATTTTCTTATATACTCCCTCAGGATTACTTTTCACATATTTTGAACCTGTAAATTTACACACTTCATCTTCTGTCTCAACAAAATCAAACTCAAACTTCCCAAAACTAAATGTGCAGCTACAAACAATCCCTCCATTTTTTATGAAGGCTCGTTCTACTGCTGTTGCAACTCCTCCAGATGAAGAACGCATACGAACGCAATCATCTTGCGCCCATCCCTGTTTCCAATAAATCGGTTTAGTTAGCACTTGTTCGGCGTTGTTTTGGCATGCACTATGGCATGCATTACATTGAATACATTTCTCAGAATCAATTACTGCATTATATTCCATCCACGAATCAATTACTTTTATAGCTTTTTTAGGGCAAACATCAATACACTCCATACACCCTGTACACTTACCTTTTTCACATACTGTAATCATATCATCGTCTTCCTTTTAATTTTAGTATTTTTCTCACTATGGGGAGCCAGATATCTGAAAATAAATATATAGTAACGGCTAGAATGACGCATTGTAGTAAAAAACCGAACCTATTATCAATGAACATCAAGCCCGCAGACAACACTAAAGCCGTACTTCCCACTATAAATTCTTTATTATTTATATTATATTGAATATATTTTCTTGTATGAAAAAGTCGAAAGACAAATACAAGTATATAACTAATGCACGTAGCAATTGCAGCACCATAAACGCCTACTTGTGGAATTAATATAAAATTCATTGCAATATTAAATATCGCTCCAAAAGTACCAGAAAAAAGATAGCCAAAACTATCTTTGTGAACCGTATAGCTTGTAGCCATAAAACTAGACATTGTCAAATATACGCATCCGACTGTCAAAAACGGCGTATATTTCCATGCAGAATAATACTCTTTTCCCACATACACACTTAAAAACGGTTTCATAAATGTTAACAAACCTATTCCAATCAACATAACAATTCCAATTAGAACTCTAAATATTTTATTATTATATTCGCTTTCATCTTCTGTTCCTTCTTCACGAATTGCAGAATAACTCCATGCTTGATTGAATATTGTTGTCAATGTAGAAACTAGCGTAGGGAACTTATATGAAACGGCGTAAATTCCATTGGCGGCCACACTTATCATGCTAGACACCATAATGCGATCCGAGGAATTCATAATCCACCACATAAATGAATTCGGAATTAATACCACGGAATATCTCGCCATCTTGATCAGTAGATTTCTATCAATCCTTGAAAACGAGAATGATTTATATCCTTTTCCTACAATAATTGCATATATGGCAGTGAGTGTATTTGCTACAATGTACGCTTTCAAATACCCATCAATACCTTCTTTAAAGACCAAGAGGAACAGAATATTTAACACCGCAATAAAAAAAGTATGTAGAACATTTCCTATCGAGTAATAAATCAATAGTTCTTTCCCGCGCAAATCGCACAAATAAAGCTGACTTGCTGCCAAAGAAACGACATAGAAATAAACAAACACGGCATATTCAGAAATCTTATCAAAAGAACGACATATTGGAAAAATCAATAACCCAACCATCATTCCGATTAATAATATTCTCGTCCCTATTTGGGTGATTTTTCTGGTATTAGCATCCTTATCCAATGCGAATCTCATAACAGACTCACAGATATTTAGAGTAAGAATTGGAACCGCAACTGTTCCAACTGTCGCAACCAAATCAACGACTCCATATTCAGCAGTTGTAAGTGCATTTGTATATAACGGAATCAAAAAAAACGAAATAAGTTTTGATCCTAGATTTCCCAAGGTAAATATAATAGTGTTTTTTATCAAATAACTGTTTCTGCTATTTCCCATTCTCTACCGCTTGCTCCTTGATTATTTTTATAGTCATCTTTCATTCAAAAATGAAATCCAATCAAATTCATCAAGCCAACGTTTTCCAGTAAATCTACTTTGATAATCACAAAGATTTTTTACATTTTGTATATCTACTTCGCTTTTCGGAATATAATACGCCGAACGATACTGTGGATATTCTTTTACCGTAAAAATGACTTTATGTTTAAATTTCAAACTATCGAATGAACAAATATCCTGTTCCGTACATCCATCTTTTTGCACCATAATAATATAAAGATTGTCCATATTCAGCCGCTTCAAACGTTCGCTCCATTTCTGTTTTGCCTGTTCAAACGTTTCGTAATGTGTAAAATAGACATGGATATCTTCTAGCTTTCCAACCGGATAACCGTATTTTTCACTGTTTTTCTCATCCATTTCGATTTTGCAATCATATAAATAATGCTCCAGTTGACTCAAAAATTTGATGAATTCCTTTGGAGTAAACCAAAGATTTACAGTTGGTGAGTTGAATCGTAATCCCAATTCATGACTCACCACCCCCCCCACGCAGTTCATTGAAATAATCGAACAATCCTTGTTTTTTATTTTTCTTCGATACTCTTTATCCATATGCATACGAAGAATTCTTCTATAAATCTTATTTATTTTTTCCATCTTCGTCACCCATTTATAAGTTTTCTTTCAAATACTTCAATGACTTTTCTCTTTCCAAACCCAGTATCTCACCGATTTTTTTCTTATCCAGCTCTTTTTTCAGCACTGTATCCAATTGAGAAATATCGGTAATAACATGACTCTGTATTTGAAGGCGTTGCGTTAAATCCTCCAATTTATTCTGGTTACTCTCTCGAATCAATACCGCCATTCTCTTTCCAAATTTTGCACCAAACAGTGTTCCGTGAAATGTGTCCGTTACAATACATTCTGCGTTCTGAAAAGCTTTCAACAACTCAAACGGTGTTAGTGTTTCATACGAAGGTATCCATTTCTGCCTTCCAAACGGAGCCACAATCTTCAAATTGTACTTCTTGCAGTATTCAGAAATTGCCTTAATTTCCTCTGGGTCACTAAATCTCTCGGCATAAGAATAAACAATGCAATATTTTTTAGGAAGTTTAGAATTCACTGTAACATTCCTGATTTCATCATCAAAGTTTCCTACCGCCACCGGATCTAAATTATATACAGGCTTTTTTTCGGAAATTTTCTCTACAAAGTCTGCAGTGTTTTTATCCCGCACGGATACAACTGACAAATTCGACATCGCACTTTTAATAGCTTCTCTCAATTCGTCCGACAAATCATCCACTTTTGTCGATCCGCAACTTGCTGCATATGTGATTACCCTTTCAGCAGCTTCAACTTTCCCAAATAGCTGCGAAGAAAAACCCCATTTGGATTTTTGTAAGCAGTTGAAAACCTCATCACTTCCTATTACGCATGTATCAAAATGCTCATCGCCATTCACGCTATTCAGACCTGTGCTATTTCTAAATTCATAAAAGACTCTCCGCAAATTTCTTCCAAGTATTTTGCCCTTAACGCGATTCCATTGTGTTTCTAACCAGCTATCATTTTTTTTGTCAATATCCTTTTTTTCACATTGTATACTTAGAGCATCATCCGTTCCTTTTTCTATCGCAAGAAACCTCACCTCATTACCTAGACTTTCTATCATTTTTTTTAATGAATACGCTTGTAAGACGGATCCGTAATTGTTAACCTGTTGCATTGATAAAATATATACCTTCATATTTAATTTCTCCTTCAATCACTCGACCGTATTGAACCATCGGCATCGCAATTCCATCGAATTAGACATACACCTAAGAAAAAAAACCAGTTCAAGGCCACTTCAAAAATTGATGCAATAATCATTCCATACACAATAATTGAAATATAAAAAGACTTATCTGTCTTGAGAGTATTTTTAAAGCTCCAGAAGACAGTAACAATTAATGAAACTACACTCAAAAATCCCATATTCACCATGATTTCAAGTAATCCATTCTGTGCATTTGCATATAATCCTGTCATATTCTTCATCATCGAATTGCTATACCCATATCCAAACCAGAATCTACTTCTAATGATATTCAGCAAATAATCATTATATATTTCCAAACGCCCAGTCACGGTGTAAGATTTGTTGAAGTATCCAAATACAATATTATTTACAAATTCATTTTTAAGAATTTGTCCCATCACCAAAGCAACCAGTGCAGACATAATTAGTGCTGTTACCGCAAATCTTTCATTTAACAGCAACATTCTGATTTTTTGAAATGGAACTATTGTTGCTATAAACAGCACTGCCAAAGTTACCGTAGCCGTAGCACAACCTATGTATAAGGTAAGTGCAATTGAACTTATAAACAAAGCAATATAGCAAATTTTATTTTTCCATAAAATCATCTCATGTGTTGCACCATATAAAGCAACAAAAAATATAAATAAATATGAAGATGTGAATTTATTTCCAAAGATATATGCAGCCTGATTGCTGTTATTCACTGTACCGACCAATAATATTGAAACAATTGTCAATATACAATATAGTCCAATGATATTATATAAGCATTTTATTGTCTCGTTAAATCGATCCTTTTGCTTGCAAAGTCCAATAAACGAATAAATATCATAAAATGTAACGGCATAGAGAAGTGTATCCAAAAAGTCATTGTCCTGATATCCACCTTTAAGATATGCCATAACCGCTGAAAGCAAAACACAGCCAGAAAATAACCACGACAAATTTACAATTCTTTCTTTTTTTCCTCTTGAGATTGTAAACAAAAAAACGCTTATGAGAATAATAATTTTACTTGCCTGCCTTAGTCCTGCAGGCAAAAAATATGGTTTAATAATTGCAAATACCAACAAATATGTCAACAAGTTATATACATTGATTTTATATGTAATCTTCATCCTCTTATCCTTGCATCTTCATTATATTAATCCTATAGTACAATCTTAAACTAAATGCAAACAGAATGGCTTTTGCTCTGTCCTTTTTAAAACAAACCTTACGCAATGGATAAAACCGATCAATCTCCATATTCGTTTGATACAATCTTCCTTCTGTCATACCTTTCATATAAAGCATCGCAATGTGATTATCCATGTATTTTTTTAATTCTGGATTCTTAATTTCATTTGCTAATATATCTAATTTCTTACAAATACAGAGCATATCTTGCCCATGTTTTGTTTTGTTTCCCGATCTTGTAATAGATCCATTTCTTCTTAAATAATGGTAAAACACATAATCTGATGTATATACTTTGTTTGCTCTCAATATAACTTGTGGCGTCCAAAGCTCGTCTTCATGTAGAATTCCTGACTCAAAGTATAATTGATTTTCTACAATAAATGCTCTTTTGTACACACCGAAGCAAGCCGCCGCATACAAATTCCTTTGCTTTAGTTCCTCAAGTGCAAACTTCTCACCTGTAAAAGAACAATTTTTAGCCGACACATACCCATATTTTATTAATTGTTTATCGGTACTTTCGTATTCTTCACAATACCCAAAATATATAATATCAGGTTTATTTTCCTTTTCAATTATACCTTGTATTTTAGCAATGCATCCATTTTCTACATAATCATCCGAGTCTAAAAACATAATATATTGCCCACATGATTCTTTTATGCCAACATTTCTAGTATCAGATAAACCTGAATTCTTTTCCTTAGCGATTACTTTTACATTTGTATATTTTTCATATTTTTTTGCAATATTCAAAGAGCCATCTGTTGACTTATCGTCAACAACAACAATCTCCATATCTGAATAATGCTGGTTCAACAAACTTTCTAAACATTTGTCCAGATATTCTTCAACGTTATATACTGGAACTATCACTGAAATAAACATTTTTCACCTCTATAATATAATTAAGCATCATTCGCTTAATTATATTTTCGTAAATAATAACTTTCCATATATTTTGCAGTAGCGTCCATATCGAATCCTGCATCAATGACATATTTCTGCATGTTTGTATGTGCACTCGGATTCTGTGCCATCTCAAGTGCTGCATTCGCCCACTTTTCTGCCCCATCACTCAACAGTAGTTTCCGGTAGATTGGTGTAATATCCGTTTCCGGCGGCAATCCTTCAGAGCAGACAATAGGAACACCCGCCGCCTGCGCTTCGATTGCAACAATACCCAGACCTTCAAACAAAGATGGGAAAACAAACACATCCATTGCCTGATAGATTCGGTTCATGTCCTTTCTGTTTCCAAGAAAATGCACACAATCCGAAAATCCTTTTTCTGCCACTTTGCTTTTCACTTTTTCCTCTAATGGCCCAGTGCCAACGAGGATCAATTCCGCGTCTGGCTTACTCTTCTTGAGCTCTGCAAAAACATCAATCAGGAAATCATGGTTTTTCTGAGGATGCAGGCGACCAACATGGCCGACAACAAATTTATCCTTTACCCCCAGTTCTTTCCTGATTTCATTTCTGGTATCCGCATCCGCAATAAAGTTCTGCGAATCAATCGCATTTTTCAGCACTTGAAACGGCTTGTCTTTGAACAGATATTTTCCAGCTTCTTCAGAGCAGGCGAAAAGATCTGTAGCGTTTTTAGTGAATATCCGTTGCATGAACAGCTTCGGCAAGTACTTTATATCGTGTACAGTCTCATTATTATGTGAATGTGCAATTCTGACAGGGATACCTGCTTTCTTTGCAGCTTTCAGGCAGAAATATCCAATCGTATAGGCGTGACAATGAACAATTTTATACTCATGATGCTGAGCAAAGAAATCTGCCAGTTCCTTTTGAAATTTCTGAAGATTCAAATCTTCCCGGAAAGACAGCTTATAAATATGCCCTCCCATTTTTTCAATCTCATCATCGTAAAATTGTTTTTCTTTATAAACAACCAGAAAATCAAACTGTACCTTTGTTCTGTCAATTTTCCGGTATATATTCATCAACAAAGCCTGCGTACCGCCAGCTTCCATTCGCTGCAAGATATGCAAAACTCTTATAGGCTCTCCCATGTATTCTTCCTCCACAAAATCTCAAAGAGATTTGATTCTTTGAATCAGTTTATTCGGCAGCACAGATTTCAACCGTGCTTTTGGCTGAAAGCCAACCTTTATATTCTCTATAAAGCCTGGTTCATCGATGCTCTTATAGAAAGTATCTCTAGTCACAGGCCTGTTGCTTGGCTGCACCAAATTGTGCTGCTTCACCAGGCCCTCTTCCAACGTTGCTTCTTCTACTTCTGCAAGAACTCGCATCATTTCAAAGAGCTTTTGACCTTTTTCGGTATTTACAAATACACTGGACACGCCCTTTGGAGAATTGAAGCTCGGATGGCTCTTTGCAATTCCCCAGAAATCACCCACTGTCAAATCTCCTACACGGCTCGTATTAGCATAAGCACACCTATAACAGCTCTCTCTATAGCAGTCACCATCCATAAAATGCTTTCCATAGCGATCAAGGGAGAGTGTCTTTGTCTTTGTCTTTGTCTTTGTCTTTAGCAGGTATTGTGTTCCCCAACCTCTCTTGTCTTTGGAACGGAAGTTGAAATAGATTACTCTGCCAGCCGTCTGCTTGTTCTGGTATTCCAGATACTTTTTGAAGAACTTCGGCGAAGGCACACCGTGGCAAATCAGGTCAACTGTATATAGATTTTCTGGATTGCCACCCAAAAAAGCATACAGACCTGCAATCTGGCAGGGAGTTCCTGTAAAAAGTACCGTTTTTCCATCTGACAAACGCTGTTTGACCTTTGTGTAGCTATCTTTCGGGTCAGACTGAACATACTTAGATGACTGTAGTTTCTCTCTTTCTGCTTCATCTGTCACTTCAATGTGGCTTACTGCCAGCTGCTCGTCATAGGCAGCACCATAAACCACACCGCCAATTTGCAATATAGTTTTCGCCGCACTATCCGCCGCACCTCCAGATGCAGAGCGCATAACATCCACATCATTTTTATTGCGCCACGCCCAAACTTTATGTGGCTTATTCCGATGAAATTCCGTATTTTCTACGTGGCACTTTTTTAGGCACACTTTGCATTCGATGCAGCTATTTTCATCAACAGTCGGATACCAAAAGCCCTCTTTATTTTCTACCATAGAGATACAGTGTTTTGGGCAGCTTTGCTCACAGCTTTTACATCCCACACATCTCTCTTTTATCTTCGATATGTTCTCCATTTTATTCCTCTAAATTTTTTCTCAGATACTCCCTCGCCACTTCTCTATGTGCTTTCAACTGCTCATCAACTTTCGCGTAATCAATCGCCTTTTCATTGATGTTTTCTGTATCTTCAATTTTCGTTGTCATCCGATTGGCCAGTCCCAGTCGCTTTAGCAAATCGCTCAACTTTTCTTCATTACCATAGCTGTTACCTACACTCTTGCGAATTAATGTTGTAAACGGCCGATGTGTGATCACCGAGAAGATGCTGCCGTGGAAGGTATCGGTAATAACTTCTTCTGCATTTCTGAAATAGGCCAGAACCTCAAAGGGTGAGCAGTCCACGAATCGGTCTGCACATTTTTGGATACCACCAATTGCATATACCTTCAAATTCTTTTTCTTTGCATAAGCAGCAATCCAATCTGCCTCATCATTGGAAATACGACCTGCATACGCGTACAGAATCAAATACTTCTCATTAGTCTGAACCTGTGGGATTTTGTCGCAGCAATTCATGTAATCATAGGTCAGAACCGGATCCAGATTGTACACTGGTTCTTTCCCAGTGAGCTGTTCTACAATAGTTCCTGAATTAGCATCTCGTACAGAAATCGCGTCAAACTTCTTCAACAAAGCTCCGACCTCATTGGCCTTTTTATACTTTTCCAGTTTTTCCAATGTGGTATTACCGAAAGACGCTGCATAAGTGATAAGTTTCTTCGCATGGTTATTTTTTCCAAACAATTCTGACGAATAGCCCACATTGGAATTTTTTTGAATACAGTTAAAAACCTCGTCACTGCCAATCACAAGACAATCCACTGTCGTATTGTAGTTCATTTCATCCGTAATCCCTAAAAGTGGCATATACTTTTGGGCGAAAGACTGTTTATACCGGATGAACGATAATTTGTGTGCAAGAGGAGCCCGATACCGAAAGGTTTCCAGCCCCTTTTCTATCTTTCGGACAACCTTGTTTTTACTATCTGCATTTTCTGTAATTACTGGAGCACCTACATGGTAGTCCACAAATTCTACATTACAGCCAACTTCCTCAATTAACCGCTTCAATGCATATGCCTGCAAAAACGAACCATAGTTTGCAATGCGCTGCATCGACATGATTCCAACTTTTCTCATCCACCCATCCTCAATACAATTCATCTACCAGTTTTTCAAGTTCTTCATTAAACTTTGCATTGTTACTGCTCATACCATGTCCCATGCCAGCAACAATCTGATCATAGTTCGTTATGATATCTCCCAATGTTTCAATATCTTCTACCGGGATAATCGTTCCCATTCTCTGAGCCACGTTTCTCGCAAACTCCACCTGATGATCGTTCACATGCTCATTGAACTGATGCTGACGCGGCACAACAATAGGAGTCTTACCTATCTGTAGTGGCATGATAAAACTTGCCGGACCACCGTGAGTGATTACAATACGGGCGTCGGCCACATTTTTTACCATCTGCTGATATGGAATCAGCTTACTCCACTGACAGTATTTAGGCTCGTATGTACTAAAACCAGTCTGGATAATTACATCTTCGTTTATAATGCCGTCTTTCTTTAATTCATCTATTTTCTGAATCAGCCGATTAAATGGCTGCTCATGTGTTCCTACCGTCACAAAAATCATTTTCTCGTCCCCTACTTAGAATATGCTTCCAAGGTTAACCGCCTTTGGATAAACCTTTTTCTGTTCTTCCCACTGCACAACAAACTTGTCCACAATGGGATAAACCATCT
>ERZ773224.2675-NODE-2675-length-17889-cov-16.170573_pt1 | contig 17889 bp, 10 predicted proteins | sample MGYA00580526_ERZ773224 | MGnify/ENA primary metagenome ERZ773224 (study PRJEB29015, sample SAMEA2737743) | human gut metagenome | biome: human gut; feature: human-associated habitat; material: faeces | place: China | collected 2012 ... | reverse complement strand
GCATCGGCATTGTGGAGATCAACGACAAGGGCGACAGCTGGCGCATCGTCTGGGGCTTGGAGGGCGGCGCAAAGCCTACCAGCGAGTTCCCCAGCCACTTTATGAACCACAGCGTCCGCAAGGCTGCCACCAATGGCGCAAACCGCGTCATCTACCACTGCCACGCCACCAACGTCATTGCCCTGACCTACATCCTGCCCCTGACCGACCGGGATTTCACCCGTGCCCTGTGGCAGAGCGCCACCGAGTGCCCGGTGGTGTTCCCGGAGGGTGTGGGCGTCTGCCCCTGGATGGTGCCCGGCGGGGCGGACATTGCCATGGCCACCAGTGAGCTGATGAAAACCTATCAGGCAGCCATCTGGGCGCAGCACGGTCTGTTTGCCTCCGGTCCGGACTTTGACATCACTTTTGGTCTTGCCCACACCATCGAAAAGAGTGCTGAGATCTACGTCAAGGTGCTCTCCATGGGCGGCGGCATCATCCGGCAGACCATCACCGACGATGACCTGCGCGCCATTGCCCACGACTTTGGCGTGACCCTGAACGAGAAGTTCCTTAACTGAGCTATTTTCCCCCATTTTTCTTCATCCTAGCAGAACAGGCATCCTGTCCGATACCGCCAAATGGTATCGCAGGATGCCTGTTCTGCTTTATGTTTCCCGGAATTCCATGGGCGTTTTTCCGGTGACCTGCTGAAAGACTGCGCTGAAATAATTGCGGGTGGCAAAGCCAAGCTGCTCGGAAATTTCCCGGACGCTGAGCGTTGTGCTTTTCAGCAGAACCTTCGCGCGTTCGACCTTTGCAAACTTCACATAGTTCGTGACGCTCAGACCCGTTTCTTCCTTGAATTTATGGGTGAGGTAGTATTCCGTGTAGCCCACCAGAGCGGCAAGATCTTCCGCCACGATCTTTTTGTCCAGATTCATCTCGATATGATCCACACATTTCTGGATCTGCATACTGAGGTTAGGGTTCGTCCGGTGTTTGTGGACACGCCGAATGAAATCATCGTACATCATCATTGCAAGCGGGCTCAGTTCATCCAACGATTTTGCCGCTTCTGCCGTCTGAATGTAACTGTCCCCCAGCGAGTACGCCTCCTCCGGGGAAAGGCCGCCCTCAATGGCGGCACGGCACACCAGCGAGGTGAACACGATGATGGAAGTCTTACTCTGGCGCAGAACATCGCTGCTCTGCACCGGCACACCTGCACTCATGCTCATACTGTTGGAAAGTGCCTGCTTGTAATTCAGGTCTCCGGTGCGGACCATTTGCAGCATTCCCTGCTCCGCCATCCAGATCTTATGGCGGTCATGGGGAATCGCATCGCTTTTCAGCCGTTCGTCCTGTGCTGCACTGCTGTTCACACTGCTCAGTTCCAGCCGCTGCCCGGTCAGGCAGTAGTGCATCATCAGCAGATAGCGGTTCATAATGGTGTTTTGCAGGGTAGGAACTTTTTCAAGGGCTTTGTAAAGCTGGATCGTCCATGCCACACTGATCTCCAGCTTGCTGTAATATTTCAGCCCTTCCTCGATCCCGCGCATTGTCACATCCTGATAGAACACCGGCCCGATGACCCAGACACGCTTCAGTTTTCCCTCTTCCTTTTCAAAGGCTGCGCCCCACAAAAGACCCAATGCCGTCCCCAAGGTAACAGGTACATCGTCCCGATCCCCATGCTCCAGCATCCGCTGTTTGCAGCCGAACAGTTCAAATGCACTGGCAAGAAATGCCTCGTCCGGGCAGTTGCTCCGCAAGAGCTTCCCCTGTGCATCATAGCACCATGTATATACATTTCCGCCGCACTGGACAAGCTCGGAAAACAGCATCATATTCTGGAGAACATCCATGCCTAATCCCTCCGGCTCATTGATGGAAACAGTATATCATACTTCTGCCGTTTTTTCTACCGATGCCCGGAGCCAGTGCAGCAGGATGCCTGCGGAGATGACCGCAGCGCCCACGTCTGCCATCAGGTGCGCCGCCGCAATGCCCTGCACCCCGCAAAGCGCATTCATCAGGTACAGCAGCGGGATCAGCAGCAGCCCCTGCCGCAAAAGAGAGAGCACCACCGCACCACTTGCCCTGCCTACGGATTGCAGCAGGCTGGTTGCCAGATAGGTCAGACCGATCACCGGGCTGCCCAGCACCAGATAGACCACCAACTGCGTCCCCAGACGGAACGCCCCTTCTTCCTTGATGAACATCCCGATCAAGGCATTGCGTCCGGCAAAGCTGGCTGCCCCGGCAAGCACACCAAAAACAACGGTCAGGAGGATCAGATCTTTCAAAAGCTGCTTCAGGCGCTTTATGTCACCTGCGCCGTAGCTGTACGCCAGAAGCGGCTGGCACCCCATGCAGATCGCCATGGCGATCATACTGATGATCATGGTCGTCTTGCCCGCTGCCGCCATGGCTGCGACCGCCGCCGTGCCGTGGGTCACCAGCAGCCGGTTGCTGAAGGAGGAGGCAAACCCTGCCAGCAGGCTGCTGATCCCGTTGGGCAGACCAATGGCCAGCATCTCACCCAGCATCTGCGGCTTTTTCAGGGCAGGACGGAAATCAACGGTCAGCACCGTGCCGTGTTTGACGATGTAGCGCAGATAACAGCCCGTCGCCACAAGATTGCCCAGCACACTGGCAGCAGCCGCACCGCTGACACCGAAGTTCAGCACCAGAATGAACAGCGGGTCAAAAATGCAGTTGACCAGCGTGCCCAGAAGATTGCCGATCAGGCCTTCTTTTACTGCGCCCTCTGCACGCACCAGCATCGCCATGCTGTTGGACAGGATAAAAAGCGGCGCACCCAGTGCAAGGACCTGAAGATACCGCTCTGCATAGGGAAAAAATTCTGCATTTGAGCCCAGCACCCCCAGAAGCGGCACTCTGCTCACCAGCAGACCGATGCTGACCAGAACGCCCAGAAAAAAGCTGCTCCAGAAGCAGAGCGAGGAGCAGGTCTTGCCCTGCTCGATCTCGCCTGCGCCAAAGCAGCGTGCAATGATGGCGCTGCTGCCTGCGCCAAGCATGGTCGCCACTGCCGCAAGGATCGAAAACACCGGTCCCACAACGGAGACCGCCGCCACCTGTGCGGTATCGCCCAGACAGCCCACAAAAAACATATCCGCCATGTTGTACAGCACCATGACAAGGATAATGATAATGGAGGGCACCGCCATGGAAATGATGGATTTCCAGACAGAGCCGGTACGGAAAAGTGCTTCGTTTTTCATGGTCTCCTCCCAAAAATCAACCGCACGCAGGCAGAACGAAAGCCCCTGTCAAAGAGGCTTTCCGAGCTGCTTCGGTCACAGGTTGTCCAGCGCATCCAGCAGTGCTTTCAGCGCCGTTTCCGGCAGCCCCAGCATAGGGCCGATCTTGCCAAATGTCATGCCGTAGGCAGCTTTTGCCTGCTGGTTGTCGGCAAAACCGGGCAGGTACTGCTCTACGATGGCTTTTGCGGCCTCGTTTTCCATCAGTGCCGCAATCGTGCTCTGGCTGTTCAGCTTGCCGCCGGTCAAAATTTCCGGGTGCTTCCAGCTGCTGATGCTCTGGTGTCCGGCAGACAGTGCGCCATCCACCGGGATGGCTGCACCAGTGATGTACCGTGCCAGACCGCTGGCAAGGAAAAGTGCCAATGCAGCGCACTCCTCCGGGTCGCCCATCCGCTTTGCCGGGCAGTCGGATGCAAAGAAGTCCATGGCCGCAGCCGGTGCATCCCCGAAAATGCTGGTTCTGGTGTAGCCGGGACAGATGGCGTTGACGGTAATGCCGTATTCTGCGTAATCCAGCGCCGCTGCGCGGGTCATGCCGACCACGCCGAACTTGGTGGCACTGTACAGCGCCTGTCCACGCTGGGGCACAAGACCCGCCACCGATGCCACATTGATGAGGAATCCGCCTTCGCTGTGGCTCTTGAGGATGGCCTCTGCGCCGTACTTCATCCCGGCAAAGACGCCCTCGCTGTTCAGGGAGAAGATCTTCTCGTAATCCTCTACCTCATACTCATGCAGCGGTGTGCCGCCCATGCCGATGCCTGCGTTGCTGACAACGCCATCCAGCTTGCCGTAGTGCGTCACCGTCTTATCCACCAGTTCTTTGATGGCAGAAGCCTTGCTGCAATCGGTCTGGATAAAGATGGCATCGCCGCCCTTGGCGCAGATGCCGTCTGCCACAGCCCGCCCCTGCTCTGCACTGCGGGCTGCACAGACCACCTTCATGCCGTTTTCGCCAAAGCACTCGGCAATGGCCCGGCCGATGCCACGGCTTGCGCCGGTGACGATGGCCACTTTGCCTTTGACACTGTTAAAATCCATCCTATATACTCTCCTTTTTCTCAGATCATATGATTCAGCGTATTCACGGACAAGATTTTCAACTTGTAGTTGCTTATCCATCTCCATGGTGCTATAATAGCACTGCGCCGCAGGGGCCGCAATCAGCAGTTTCCGGCGTATCCGGTGTTTAAGCAACGAATCACGTTCAAAGCGTTGGTTAAGCACCATTTATGAAATCAATTGATGGAGGAATTCTATGGATATCCGGGTCAAAAAAACGAAGCGTGCCATTCAGAAAGCGTTTGTTGCCCTGCTGCGGGAGAAGCCGATCGAAAAGATCACGGTCAAAGAAATTGCCGAACGGGCCGAGATCAACAAAACGACCTTTTATTCCCACTACGAAACGCTGGATGCCCTCACCGCCGAAATGGAGCGGCAAACGGTCCAGCTCGTCTGCGACAATATGGGCGGCGCACAGCAGCTGCTGGATACGCCGGAGGCGTTTGTGCGGGAGATGTTTGCTAATCTCCAGCAGGCGACCGATTATCTCGGTGTGGTTCCTGCATCAGCGATGAACCGCTTTACACAGCATTTGCGGGATGCCGTTCTGGAACAGATCAAAAGTGATAACATCGAGCCTTCTCAATATGAAAATGTCGGTGCGATCCTGATTTTTGTAATGAACGGTCTTTCCGGGCTTCTGAACACCGACGCAAAACTGGCACAGAAACAAATTGATGTAATCGCCGCCGTGGTTGCGGATGGTGTCCATGGTCTGCATCTTTCCCGCTGAGCCAAAACAGGCTGCAAGAAGCATCTTCCGCAGCCTGTTTTTTGCTATTGCAGCTTATCTTTCTGTGTAACTACCCAGCACCCCAAGGCTGGGCTTTGCTGTCCGCTCCATCGTTTCGCGGTTCACTGCGATCAGTCCAAACTGCATGGCATAGCCCTTCTGCCACTCAAAGTTGTCCATCAGGCTCCAATGGAAGTATCCCTTCACCGGGATGCCGTCGGCGATGCAGTGCTGCACGCCATCCAGCGCCTGCCGGATAAACGCCACACGGCGGGTATCATCGGCGGTGGCAATGCCGTTTTCGGTCACGATCAGGTCACCCTTGAATTCCTCTGCCACCTTGCGGAGGACGTGTTCCAGTGCCTGCGGATAGACCTCGTAGTCCATCTGGGTCAATTCTGCGCCCTCCGGTGCCGGCAGCTGCCCCTGCGGGCCATAAAGGGTGCGGGTATAGTTCTGCACACCCAGAAAATCATCGTCTTTGATATAAGGCAGATAATGGGTGAACTCCTCCTGCCATGCGGCCTCGGCAAAGGCTTCGCCGCCGGGCTGTGCCTGCAAGTCATGCAGCGAGAGGGTCAGGCCCACCTTGACCTGCGGGCAGAGGGCTTTGATGGCATCCCGTGCGGCTGCATGGGCACGCATCACCAGCAGATCGCCTTCCGGGGTGCGCTCGCTGACAAAGATCTGCGGCTGGGGTGTGCCGAACGCCTGTGTATTCTCCATGGCGGCATACTTCATGTTTTCCATCATCTTCTGGAAGTTCATGCCCACCTGCACCGTGCCCTCGGCAGACTTTCCGGCCGATGCGGCATTTTGGGCAGCCCGTTCTGCCATCAGACGGAACCGCTTGGAGATCGCGGCAAGCTGCAAGCCCATATTGGCCTCGTTGATGGTGCAGACATAGCGCAGCTCGCTGCCCAGCTGTTTCATCACATGGGTCACATAACGTTTGAAATCCTCTACGGTGCTTTCGGTTTCCCAGCCGCCCTTGCAGATGAGCCATTTCGGGCTGGTGAAGTGCAGCAGGGTGACGATGGGTTCTACACCATGCGCTTTGCAGCAGGCTATCACCTTGCGGTAATGCTCGATAGCTTCCGGATCGAACTTTCCTTCCTCCGGCTCTACCCGTGCCCACTCGATAGAAAAGCGGTAGGCGTTCAGCCCGGCATCGGCCAAGAGCTTGATATCTTCTTCGTACCGTTGATAATGGTCACAGGCAATGCCGCTGGGCTCCGTAAAGCTGGAATGGGGCAGCTGCTCCTGTGCCCAGTAGTCACTATTCGTATTGTTGCCCTCTACCTGATGGGCTGCTGTTGCAGCACCGATGAAAAAGCCTTTTTCAAATTTCTGCATGATGGTTCTCCCTTCCTGCGTGTTGCTTGTTGAGACTATTGTAGCAGACCTGTTTTTCCCCTGTGGGACAATAAATCGCGAATGCGGATGCAAATTCACGCACCACAAATTATTGCACGAATTTTTATCCTTAACTATCGTTTTTCATCCGGCAGTGGCTGTTGCATTCTGTTATTCTGGTGTCAGAGAAAGCGGAACTCAGTTCACACAAAAAGGAGGAAAATCATTATGTTCCAAAAGAAACCCAGTGCCAGTGAAGTAGACGGCATCCAGTACCGCCGTGCAAAGCTCTGGCAGATCATCTGTTACGCCTGCAACGCTTTTGTAGGCATGAGCATCTATTCCCTGATCGGTATGGCCAGTTATTCTGCCAGCATCGGCTACGGCATCACCACTGCAGCCGTGGGCATCATCCTGATGCTGGCTCGCATTCTGGACGGTTTTACCGACCCGATGCTGGCGTTCGTCTACGACCGCGTCAACACCCGTTTCGGCAAGCTGCGCATTCTGCTGATCAGCGGCTACCTGATCGAGGCTGTCGGCCTGCTGTGTATGTTCAACCTGTGCTCCAGCAAGGGCTTCGGCTTGCCGGTGTTCGTTTTGACCTACATTATTTACATCATCGGCTATACCGTCACCAACATGACCGCCCAGACCCTGCCGGCTATTATGACCAACGATCCCCGCCAGCGTCCCACCATCGGTGTCTGGACCACTGCACTGAACTACGCCGTGCCCATGGGCATGAGCATGCTGATCTACACCGTCATCCTGCCCAAGTGCGGCGGCACCTTTAATCAGGACTTTCTCAGCACGGTCTGCACCATCGTGCTGATCATTGCCGGTATCGGCACCCTGATCGTCTGCGCCGGTATCTCCGCCTACGATAAGCCCGAAAACTTCGAGGGCACCAGCAAAAAACACGAGCCGCTGAAAACTGCGGATATTCTTGAGGTGCTCAAGCACAACAAGCCCCTGCAGTGCTACATCGCCTCCAACGCTTCCGATAAGCTGGCACAGCAGGTAGGCAGCCAGGCCATCATCAACACGATGCTGAACGGCATCCTCATCGGCAACATGGGTCTTGCTACCACCCTTGGCGTGATCAGCATGGTGCCTTCCATCTTCTTTGCGGCCTTCGGTGCAAAGTATGTGGGCAAAAATGGCAGCAAGAAGGGCATCGTGACCTGGACCTGCGTCAGCATGGCCATCGCCTCTGTGCTGTTCCTGTTCTTCATCTTTACCGACACTCGTCAGATCGGTGTGATCGGCAGCTGGAACATGATCGTTTACGTCCTGCTGACTCTGCTGCAGAATGGTTCCATGATGTGCATTACCACCTCCAACACTTCTTACATGGCCGATACCATTGACTACGAGCTGGACCGCAGCGGCCGCTATATCCCGGCTGTCGTTTCTGGTACTTACAGTCTGGTGGACAAGCTCATCACCTCGGTGGCTGCTGTCATCGCCACCGGTGCGGTCGCCCTTCTGGGTTACACCACCACCATGCCCCAGCCCACGGATTCCTACACCAGCGGCATCTTCTGGATGACCCTTGCCATCAAGTTCGGTCTGCCCATGCTGGGCTGGGTCATCACCCTGATCGCCATGCTGGGCTGCCCGCTGACCAAGGAAGAAATGGTCAACGTCCAGAAGCGCATCGCAGATAAGAAAGAAGCCCTTCGTCATGAAGTAATTGCAGAAAAGATGCAGTAACACCCTGCAAAGACCGAAAGGGCTCATACGCTCTTTCGGTTTTTGCTGATTCTATCCATCTTTTATAAATATAAAGGAGTTTTTACCATGAGCAAGACCATCCTGTTGAATCAGAGCGACTGGCATTTTACCAAGGAGAACCCTGGCATCCCCACCGCTGTTATGGGTGAGGCCATTGCCCTGCCCCACACCTGGAACGCAGTGGACGGTCAGGACGGCGGCAACGATTACTACCGCGGCACCTGCTGGTATACGCTGGCCCTGGCAAAGCCCACCATCCCGGCAGGCGGCAAGGCTGTTTTGCAACTGGACGGCGCAGCTATGACCGCTGCCGTCTACCTGAACGGTGAAAAGCTGGCTGAGCACAAGGGCGGCTACTCCACCTTCCGGGTAGACCTGACCGACCACCTCAAAGAGGAAAATCTGCTGGCAATTTCCGTGGACAACAGCGACAACGACACCGTGTATCCCCAGAAAGCCGATTTTACCTTCTACGGCGGCATTTACCGGGATGTGACCCTGCATATCGTCCCGGCAGAACACTTTGCCCTGCCCGCTAATGGCGCACCGGCACTGAAGGTGACCCCCATCGTCACAGACCTCGCTGCCAGGACCTCTGAGGTCACCGTGGAAGCCGCCGTGGTGGACGCACAGAACGTGACCTTTGCACTGGAGGGTCAAACCCTCACCGCCCCGGTGGAAAAGGGCACCGCAAAGGTTGTTTTCACGCTGAACAACGCCCATCTGTGGGATGGCGTGGACGACCCCTTCCTCTACACCGTATCTGCCAAGCTGGACAATGGCGAGGAGACCTCCGCCCGGTTCGGCTGCCGCAAGTTTGAGATTGACCCCCAGAAGGGCTTTATCCTGAATGGCAGGGAATATCCGCTGCGCGGTGTTTCCCGCCACCAGGACCGAAAAGGTGCGGGCATTGCCCTGACCAACGAAATGATGGAGGAGGATATCTCCATCATTCTGGAAATGGGTGCCAACACCATCCGGCTGGCACACTATCAGCACGCACAGTATTTCTACGACCTGTGTGATGAAAAGGGTCTTGTCATCTGGGCAGAGATCCCCTACATCACCATGCACATGCCCAACGGCCGTGCCAACACCCTGACCCAGATGGAAGAGCTGATCGTCCAGAACTACAACCACCCCTGCATTGCCGTGTGGGGCTTGTCCAACGAGATCACCGCTGCTTCTGCTGTCAACGAGGATCTGCTGGAAAACCACCGTCTGCTGAACGAGCTGGCGCACAAGCTGGACCCCACCCGCAAGACCACCATGGCAAACGTGTTTATGCTGGAGACCACCAGTCCCATTCTGGAAATTCCCGATGTGAACAGCTACAACCTCTACTTCGGCTGGTATCTGGGCGAATTGGAGCAGAACGACGAGTTCTTTGACAAGTACCACGCCGATTACCCTGACCGCTGCATCGGCTTATCGGAGTACGGCGCAGATGCCAACCCCCAGTACCAGAACAGCCACCCGGAAAAGGGCGACTACACCGAGAGCTACCAGTGCATTTACCACGAGCACATGGCCAAGATGATCGCCGACCGCCCGTGGCTGTGGGCGACCCATGCGTGGAATACGTTTGATTTTGCCGCCGATGGCCGTGATGAGGGCGGCAAGCACGGCGAGAACCAGAAGGGACTTGTCACCTTTGACCGCAAGCTCAAAAAAGACCCCTTCTATCTCTACAAGGCCTATTGGAGCAAGGAGCCGTTCGTGCACCTGTGCGGCAGCCGCTATGTAGACCGCGCCGAGGATGTGACTGAGATCAAGGTCTACTCCAATCTGCCGGAGGTCTCGCTGTACAAGGACGGTCAGCTGGTGGAGACCCGTAAGGGCGACAAGGTGTTCACCTTCCAGCTGCCCATCACCGGCAAACACAGCATTGAGGCACGCTCCGGTGAGCACAGCAGCGTGATCCTGGTGAACAAGGTGGATGCCCCCAACCCGGATTACGCCATGGACAACCGCAAGAACGTGGCCAACTGGTTTGACGGCGAGCTGGACGAAAGCTGCTGGTCGGTCAAGGACAACATGGCTGCCGCCACGGCAGACCCGAAAGTTGGTCCCATTCTGAAGCAGATCTCCGATAAAGCCGCCGCTGCCCGCGGAGATGTTGCCGCCGCCGTGAAGGACAACCCGGCTCTGGTGGCGATGATGGAGCGTGCCATGCGGCGGATGACCATTGAATCCATGCTGATGCAGGCCGGCGCTTCGGAAGAGGACATCAAGCAGCTGAACCGTGTATTGCAGGGCATTTCCAAGGAGTGATTCGATGAAACAAACCTATTGTAATCCCCTTGATCTGGGCTACCGTTACCAGCACATGAAGGAAGGTCCCCGTACAGCAGGTTTCCGGGAGGGTGCAGACCCCACGCTGGTATCCTTCAAGGGCAAATATTACCTCTTTGTTTCCATGTCGGCAGGCTTCTGGTATTCGGACGACCTGCTGCACTGGGACTTCCATGCAGACCCGGATCTGCTGATCTACGATTATGCCCCCGATGTGCGGCAGGTGGGCGATCACCTGTACTTCTGCGCCAGCCGCAAGGGGCGCAACTGTCCCATTCTGCGCACCGCCGACCCCCTGACCGAGCCGTTTACCGAAGTATCTGCGCCCTTTGCTTTCTGGGACCCGGACCTGTTCTACGATGATGATGGCCGGGTGTACTTCTACTGGGGCTGCTCCAATACTACGCCCATCTACGGCGTGGAGATGGACCCGGACACCATGACCCCCATCGGTGAAAAGCAGGAGCTGATCTTCGGCAATGAAACCGTACTGGGCTACGAACGCCCCGGCAACAACGGCATTGTGGACCGGGAAGCCAGCGTGCTGTACCAGTCCATGAAGCAGTTCTATGACCCCAAGACCGGCAAGCTGAATCTGCCGCCGCAGATGGTAAGCATCCCCGGCCTGAGTGCCGAAAGCCTGACTGCCATGTTCAACGCTGTGGGCAAACCCTACATTGAGGGTGCCTTTATGACAAAGCATGACGGCCTCTATTACCTGCAATACGCCTGCCCCGGCACCCAGTACAACACTTACGCCGATGGCGTATACACCTCCAATTCTCCGCTGGGGCCCTTTGTGCGGCAGGCATCCAACCCGTTTTCCGCAAAGCCCGGCGGATTCATCACCGGCGCAGGCCACGGCAGCACCATTGCCGACCGCTATGGCAACTGGTGGCACGCCTCTACCATGCGCATTTCCGTCAACTATGACTTTGAGCGCCGGGTGGGGCTGTTCCCTGCCGGGTTCGACAAAGACGGGGTTCTCTACTGCAACCAGAACTTTGCCGATTATCCGCACCGCATCCCGGCTGGCAAATTCGATGCCGCCAGCCAGCAGCCGGAATGGATGCTGCTGAGCTACAAAAAGCCGGTCACGGCTTCCAGCACTGCCGAGGGCAGCAGCCCGGCACTGGCAGTCAACGAGGACTGCCGCAGCTGGTGGAGTGCCGCTGGTACAGAGCCGGGCGAATGGCTCTGCGTGGACCTTGGCAAAGAGAGTGATATCCGCGCCATTCAGGTAAATATGGCAGATGAAAAGCTTGTGGTGGACTTCCCGGCCGACAGCTACGGCGATACCCGCAAGACCCGCCACATCGAGACCCGGCCGCAGATCTCCCATTACACGGTAGAGACCAGTGTGAACGGAGCAGACTGGACGATTTGCGAAACGGTTGCCCGGGAGTGCTCCAACGGCTACTACGAATATGCCGACGGCATCCGCGCCCGGTATGTCCGGGTGACCGGCGGCGAACTGCCCTATGGGCAGGCACTGCGCATCAGCGGCCTGCGGGTGTTCGGCAACGGCGAAGGCGCAAAGCCCGCACAGGCCGAAGCCGCCGGGATTCGTGTGGATGCACTGGACGCAAAGATCAGCTGGCAGCACATCGAAAACGCGCAGGGCTGCAATGTCCGCTATGGCGTTGCACCCGACAAGCTCTATCTGAGCTGGTTGGTCTACGATGCAGACGAAGTGACCCTTTCCACCCTGACCGCCGGGCAGGAATACTACATCTGCGTGGACAGTTTTAACGAAAACGGCATCACGCCGGGCAAGACATTCAAACTGGAGGGGTAAATCATGCCCATCAAAGCCGTGCAGCAATTTATGCTGGGCACTGTACTGAACAACGAGCAGCAGGCCAAAGAGACCCTTGCCGCCGTGAAAGCCGCCGGGTACGACGGCATTGAACTATGTGGATTTATGATCCATCCCATTGGCTTTGTGGTAAAGCTGCTGACCAAAGCCGCTGGAATGCCGGTGGGAAAGGGCGGTAATCTGGACTGGCACAAGCTGGTGCAGGAGGCCGGGCTGAAAGTCGTCAGCCTGCACACCGACCTTGGCAGTCTGGAACGGGATGCCCATGCAGTGGCCGAGGAAGCAAAAAGTTTTGGCACGGAGTATGTGGTCATCACCGGGATGTACCGCTTTGATTATGGCGATGAAGCCACGATGCACGAACTGGCCAAACGTCTGAACAAGGCGGGCGAGACCCTGCAAAAAGAGGGCATCCACCTGCTCTACCACAACCACAACTGCGAGCTGCGTCCTGTGAATGCAGAAAAGCGCGCTTACGATATTCTTTTAGAGGAAACCGATCCAGCCTTCGTCAACTTTGAGTTTGACAGCTACTGGTTCACCGAGGGCGGCGCAAACGCCTTGACGTGGATGCAGCGGCTTGGCTCGCGTATGAAGCTGTGGCACATCAACGACCGTGGCACCCGCATTACCGGCAGCGCCATTACCCCCATTCTGAAAACCGACAGTATGGAGCTGGGCACCGGCAACATGGATCTGGACAGCCTGATGACACAGGCACTTTCCGTGAATGTAGATGCCATCATTCTGGAAAGCCACCGCAACTGGGTGGACAATTCCCCTGTCAAGAGCTTCCAGCTCAGTGCAAAATACCTTGCACAAAAATTCTGATCTGCCATTTTCTCATCATTTTCTTCTTCATTACCCCATAAAAGCAACGCCCCGCACCGGTTACTCCTTCCGGTGTGGGGCGTTGTGTTTTGCGGGAAATATTTTTGCGTTACAGGGTATGGGTTCCCGGCTGCAAGGTCAGCTTTCTGCCATCCGGGAGGACAACTTCTGCGGTCAGATTACAGGGCACGGTGATGGTGTAGGTCACGGCATCGCCTGCATACTGCCAGCCGCTTTCAATGCGCCCCACCGGGGAATCGTACACCGCTTTTGCCCAACCCAGTGCAGGATTCGGGGTGGGGGCGATGGTCAGGGTCTGACCCGCCAGATGAATGCCGCACACACCGCCGAACAGCCAGCCGCAGATCGCGCCGTAGGAGTAATGGTTCAGGGATTCACTGGGGTGTCCATTGGTGTCAATGCCCGTCCACGTTTCCCAGACGGTGGTAGCGCCCTGTTTGACCTCATAGAGCCAGCTGGGGGCGGTATCCTGCAGCAACAGTTTGTAGGCCGTGTCGGTGTGTCCGTGCTCCGCAAGCACTTTGCACAGGAACGGCGTGGACAAAAAGCCGGTATTCAGATGACAGCCGTTGTCCAGCACCATCTGGTTCAGCGTATCCGCAGCGGCTTGGCTCTCAGCTTCATCCAACAGACCGAATGCAATGGCACGGACATATTCACACTGCCGGTCGGATGTGATTTTTCCATGATCTGTAAAGGCTGCATGATAGGCAAGGCGGGCTTTTTCCGCTGTGTCACGGTACTGCGCTGCGTCCTCTGCCTTGCCCAGCGCCTGTGCAATTTCTGCCAGAAGCCGCCCGGAATAAGCCAGATACGCCGTACCCACGCTTTTGCGGGGGTTCATCATCGCCTGCATGGGGGTAATGCCCGGCTCACACCATTCGCCGTAGTCCAGACCGTTCAGGACGGTATACTTGGCGTATTCGCCGTTCTGCTGTTCCTCGGTGGTCTGCTGGGCACGGCCAAGCAGGAACGCATACCACTTCTGCATCATCTCGTAGTTGTCTGCCAGGATCTTGCGGTCGCCGGTACGCTGATAAAGAGCGTAGGGCACCAGAATGGCGGCATCGCCCCAGCCCGCCGACATGCAGAGCATGGGGGTCATGTAGCCGGGGCGGCTGGTGGGCGGCGCAATGTTTGCCATGCGTCCATCCGGGTACTGGTTCAGGCGACATTCTGCCAGCCATTTTTCCACCACCGGGTAGCAATCCATCAGGGTCAGACCGGTCTCGATGAACACTCCCATATCGCCCGTCCAGCCGGCGCGCTCGCGGGTGGGGCAGTCGGTGGGGATATCGCAGAAGTTGCCCTTCTGGCTCCACACACTGTTTTGCACCAGCTGGTTCACATCGGCGTTGCCGCATGCAAAGCTGCCGGTGACCGGCATCTCCGAATAGACGGCGTGGGCAGTAAACTCTGTGCCGGTCAGGTCGATGTCCGTTTCCACCTTTGCGTACCGGAAGCCCATGATGGTAAAGCTGGGCTTGTAGTGGTTCTCGCCCTCTTTGCAGACGAGTTCCAGCAGCTGCGCCGTGCCGCCCTCTTTGTGGCGGTTCCGATCCTGAAAGTTCTCCTGTGTGAAGTTGCCGTTCTCGTCCAGCGTTTCGCCGCAGAGCAGACAGATTTTCTGACCTTCGTGGGCAGTCAGCTTCATTTCTACATAGCCTGCCATATTCTGCCCGAAATCCAGAACCGTTTCTCCATTGGGTGTGCGGAACAGTCTGCCCGCAAAGGCTTCCTGCTCCCGGATGGGCACGGTGTCCATGCCAATGAGGGGGAGTGAGTTGGGTGCAGTCCTCACGCCGTGCCAGCCGGTCAGTTCTCCTTCCAGCCGGGCATCGTACACTTCGCCCTGCTGCAGATCATTCTGGCGGATGGGGCCGCACTGGGTTGCTTCCATGGCATCATCCGAAACGCAGACCGCCTTGCCATCCACTTCCAGCTGGAACAGGACAGCCAGTTCCTTGCCGAACAGGTCGCGGTCACCATCCACGCCGGAGGTGCTGCGGTACCAGCCATCGCCCAGCGCGATCAGCAGTTCATTCTCGCCGGGATGAACAAGCACTGTCACATCGTAGGTCTGTGCCCCAAGGTGCTTGTCTGCGGTAAAGCTGCCGGGAGCAAGCACCATATCGCCGACCCGCTTGCCGTTCAGCCATGCCGTATACAGACCCTTGGCGGTAATATACAGCCGCTTGCTTTCTCCTGCCGGGGCTGTGAACAGCTTGCGCAGATAGCTTGCCGGACGGTGGGGCTGATACGGCTGCGCCTGCCCTTTGCCGGAGGCTTCCAGCGCAGCCTGCTTCTGCTCCCAGTTGGGCTTTGCAAAGGCGTTGATTGCATCAGTGCAATCGATATCCGGTTCTTTCATTTCCGGGCAGACCCACACGCCCTGCCAGTCGGCAAAGGGCAGACCCGTTTCAAAGACGGCTTCGCTCCACGCACCGGGCTGGTCATTTTCATCCCACAGCCGGATGCACCACTGTCCCTGCGTCTTGGGCGGCACAGGGGTGGGCGTTTCGGTGTGCATCACACTGCTCAAGATCTTTCCGCTTGCCCACAGCGTTTCAGTTCCGGCGGTCACTTCGATTTCGTAGGCGGTCTGGCGCACGCCTTCGGCGCACTGCCACGATAAAAACAGCGTCCCGGCATCTATGCCGAGAGGCTGGGTCAGATGATTCGTTTTCAGGTTTGTTGCTTGCATCATCCACATCTCCTTTTTCCGTTTGATCTCTGCTCTTATTATAGAGGGAATCCCACGGAATAAGGGTGCAAAAATTTGTGTTGCCGGTCAAAAAGTCGTGCTATTTATGATAATCCAAAAAATTCATCTTGCTTCACGACTTTTCATCCGTACTGTCTGCGGTTTTCCTGTTATACTTTGGGTATCATAGCGCAAACCAGCCACCAGCCTGTATGATTTGCTACAGGTTGGTGGCCGGTTCTGTTATTTTTCGATTTCTTCCAATGCAGGCATGGCAGGGATCGCACCGTGGCGGCTGGTGGTGATGCTGGCAGCTTTATTGGCAAAGGCCAGAATGCTTTCCAGTTTGTCCACCGTCAGGGTGTCCAGCTCCTCCTTGCAGAGTTTGGACAGAGCCGCCCCAAAGAAGGTGTCGCCTGCGCCGTTGGTGTCGCCCACCTTGCAGGGGACGCCTGCCACATGACCAGTTTTCTCCCCAAAACGGTAGAACACGCCGTTTACACCCAAGGTGACAAAAATCAGCCGGATGCCGTTCTCGGCAAGCTGGGCTGTGCCCTCGGCACAATCGGTGGTGCCGGTGAGCAGGGGCAGCTCTTCATCGGAAACTTTCAGGATATCCACCAGCGGCAGGGGTGCTTTCATCTGAGCAATGGCATCCTCTTTGTTCTTCCAGAGGTTGGCACGGTAATTCGGGTCATAAGTAATGACAGCACCCAGCTTTTTGGCGCGGGCGGCAGCATCCAGCGTGGCGGTGCGGGAGGGGTCAGCGGTGAGGCTGACCGAGCCAAAGTGGACGATTTTTGCAGCTTTCAGAGCCTCGTCCGAAATGTCCTCTTTGCTCAGCATCACGTCAGCGTTGGCGCTGCGGTAGAAGCTGAAATCCCGCTCGCCGGCGGCATCCACCGAGACCACCGCCATGGTGGTGGGGTGGTCTGCATCCACCGCCATGCCGGAAACGTCCACTTTGTTTTCTGCCAGAACCTCTTTCAGGTAGCGGCCAAAGGCATCCGCACCCACCTTGCCGATAAAGGCGGTCTGTGCGCCCAGGCGGGCAGCAGCCACAGCCAGATTTGCCGGGGCACCGCCGGGGTTTGCGGCAAATTGAGGGATGCCGCGTTCATCCTTGCCGGTCTGGGTCAGGTCGATCAAAACTTCACCAATCGTTACAATATCCATGGCTGCTCCTTTCAGCGGCGCACCAGCAGTGCCTGATACGGCTTCAGCTCCACATCCGCCAGCCAGACGGAAGCTCCATCTGCGGTCTGATACTCGCCGCCCAGAGCGTCCAGACTGGCCCCTGCCGGGTACTCGGTAAAGTTGAACAGTCCCACCAGCGTTTCCTCGCCGCGCTTGCGTACCAGCGCCAGCACGCCGGGGTTGTGGCTGTCCCATGTGGTCACCCACGCATCCGGGGCAAAGCAGGGGTCTGCCCGCATTTGGCGCAGCTGCTCCATGCCCTGCCACAGCTGGTTTTGCAGCGTGCCCTTTCGGGTGCGCTGCTTTGCGTCCTCCCAGTTGAATTTGCTGCGATGCAAATTGCGGCTGTCCTCCACACGGTCGGGGTCGTTTTTGTAATCCCAGCCGTTGAGTTGTGCGATCTCATCTCCGCAGTTCAGCATGGGGAAGCCCTGCAAGAATGCCATAGCAGTGTGCAGCAAAAGGTCACGCTTCACCGCATAGTCCAGTGCGGTTTTATCGTCCTTTTCCAGTGCCTGCTCCACGCCGCACAGGCTGGCAGTGGTGCCGCAGCTGCGGGCATCGCCGGTAGCAGGGTCGTAGTTGTACAGTTCGCCCTTTGCCCAGCTGCCGGGGAAATTGCCCTCGTAGAAGTGGTAGAGATACTCCTTGTGCTTCTGGGGGTCCATACCAAGCCGGTTTTCCACCGCCTCGTCCAGACCCCAGCCAATATCATCGTGGCAGCGCAGATAGTTCACGAACCAGCAGTTGTCCGGCAGGGCGTGCAGGGCATCCAGCTGCGCCTTCAGCAGCCGGGTATCCCGGCTGGCAAGGGCACCCCACAGGTTGACCATGGTGGACACGTTGTAGAGCATGT
>ERZ773224.2672-NODE-2672-length-17898-cov-4.458219_pt1 | contig 17898 bp, 16 predicted proteins | sample MGYA00580526_ERZ773224 | MGnify/ENA primary metagenome ERZ773224 (study PRJEB29015, sample SAMEA2737743) | human gut metagenome | biome: human gut; feature: human-associated habitat; material: faeces | place: China | collected 2012 ... | reverse complement strand
CCTGCAGCTTTTTGAGCAGATCCAGTATCTGCGCCTGAATGGTAACGTCCAGCGCAGTAGTGGGCTCGTCGCAAATAAGTATGCGCGGGTTGCAGGCCATCGCTATGGCTATAACGACCCTTTGCCTCATGCCGCCGGAGAACTCGTGCGGATACTGCGCGTATCTGCGCTCTGGTTCGAGTATGCCAACGTCCGCCAGTATTTCTATGGCCTTCTGCTTGGCTTCCTCGCCATGCAGATTCTGGTGCAGTTTAAGCGCTTCGCCTATCTGCCAGCCGATGGTCTTAAGCGGGTTAAGGCTGGTCATCGGATCCTGCATTACCATTGCAACTTCCTTACCGCGTATGCCGAACCAATCCTGCTCGGTCTTCAGCTTTGCAAGGTCAATGGGATGTTCGGGGTCGCGACCGTAATAAAGTATTTCGCCGGAATCCACCCAACCGTTCTTGTCCAGAAGGCCAATGAAGTTTTTAGTGAATACGCTCTTACCGGAGCCGGACTCGCCGACTATGGCAAGGCTTTCGCCCTTATACAGGTCAAGGCTTATGCCGCGAATGGCATGCAGCACCTTGCCGCGCAGGCTGAATTTAACGTTGAGATCCTTTACGGAAAGGATTACCTCTTTGTTTTCCATTGTCAGCCCTCCTTAAACGTGATTCTTGGGATCGGCAGCGTCGCTGAACGCATTACCTACCAAGTAGAAGCACACGGTGATTATGGAAAGAATTACCGCGGGAATTATCAGCTGATACCTGAGGCTGGGCGCCATCATAAGGCTGCGGCCCTTGTTTACCAGGTTGCCCAGGGACGGTATGCTTATGGGCAGGCCAAGGCCGATATACGCCAGGAACACTTCCGAACCGATAGCACCGGGGATGGCAAGCGACATGCGCAGCATGACAACGGAAACCATCTGGGGCAGCAGGTTCTTCATGATAACGCGGCGGGTGGGTGTGCCAAGGCAGCGGGACGCCAAGTTAAAGTCGCGGTCGCGGATGATTATGACCTGGTTGCGGATAAAACGCGCAAGGCCTATCCAGCCGGTCAGGCTCATTGCGATTATTATCGTCTGCACGCTGGGCCTCATAACATAGGATGCAAGTATGAGGATTATGGTAGACGGTATGTTGTTTATAACGTTGTATATTTCGGTGAACAGGAAGTCCAGCTTGCGGACATAACCCCACAGCAGACCAACCAGTATGCCAACCACGGCCTCGATAGCCGCAACGACTATACCTATGAACAGACTGGTGCGCGTGCCGCTCCACATCCTGCTCCACAGATCCTGACCGATATCGTTCGTGCCGAACCAATACACTTCGTTAGGACGCTGATTGCTTATGAAACCGACCTGCGGGGTGATTTCGGTAGGATCGGTAACGCGGGCAACGCCCTTGTTCATGCCCTTATATTCGCCATTCTCGCTGGTTATTTCAAGCATCATCTGCTCGCTGTTAACGAACGCGTAGTACCAGCCCTCGTTACCTTCACCTTCAAGGGGAGTGAACTCAACTTCGCTCGCCTCGCTGCCGCGCATGATGCCGCTGGCCATTACCTTCGGCGTGCCCCATTTTTCGGGAACGTACAGGTAAGTAAGCACGCAGCCTTCGGGCACGTCGGCTATAAGCTCGCCGGAGGTCTGCTTGGAGGAAGAGGAGGTTACGCCCGTGGTCTCGGCGTCAACGGTTATCCAGCACGCCTGGAAATAGGTGGTCTTTTCGCCATCTTCACTGGTGACGTACATATAAGGCTTTTCGGCGCTTATCACGGCATAGTACCAGCCGGGATTCTCGCTGTCGGCAGTAGCTGCTATCTCTTCGGCAACGCCGCCCTTTTCCTGCACATAAAGCTTTATGTTGCCCCAGTCTTCGGGAGCCTGAACATAGGCAAGGGTGGTGTTCCTGCCGTCGGTTTCGGCGGCATAGTCGCCCTTGGTATACTTGATACCGCTCAGCTTAGCCTTGCCGTCCTCGTCAACTATTAGCCACACGGCCTTTTCGTCGAACTTGTTTACAAGGTTGGGATCAAACTGGTTGGGAAGCAGGGGCTGCAGGAAAGTGAACAGCACCAGCACCAGCATTATTACCAAATTGGTAACGGCAACCTTGTTTTTGAAGAACACCCTTATGGTGCTGCGCCAATATGAATAGTTAGAATAGCCCGCGCGCTCGGCAGCAGTTTCATCATATTCGGCAAAGTCAAATTCCTCAGGAGTAAGCTTGGCTATCTCATCCGGGGTAAGGTCGTCCTTCTCGGTAAGAGGAGCATTGGTTTGGGCAATGCTGTCCTCAAGCTTTTTGCTTATTTTGTCCTTAGCAGAGTACTTGCTCATCGTGACCCCTCCTTCTTAGTGAAGCTGATACGCGGGTCAACAACAGCCATCAGCAGGTCGCCCAGCAGCAGGCCCAGTATGCTCATCACCGCGAATATCACGACCAGCGCAAGCACCATGTTGTTATCCTGCCTCTTTATAACGTCCACCAGCAATCCGCCCATGCCGGGTATGGAGTACAAAGACTCAACATATATTGAACCCGATATGGTCAAAAGTATTGAACCGGGGATCAGATTGACCATAGGCACCACGGAATTGCGGAAAACATGGCGGAACCATATGGTGCTGTTCGGCACGCCCTTTGCGCGGGCCAATTTGATGTAGTCCTTATTCGTTTCGTCCACCATGTAACGCCTGAGCCACATTGCGTAGCTGGATATGGAGGGCAGGGCCAGCGAAATTACCGGCAGAATAAGACTTGTCCATTCCGTTTCCTTATACAGCATGCTTACGCCGAACAGGTCGGAACCATAAAGCTGAATGAATATGAAGTACACGGCATTAGGCACGGCCTGTATAAACACTATATAGGCGTTGCCCAGCTTATCGGCAAAGCCGCCCTTGCTGCGGGCCATCAAAATGCCCAGCGCCATGCCCAGCGGCAGGCTTACGACCATTGATATAAGACCGACCTTCATGGATATGCCGATCTTACTGCTGATAATATCCGTTATTTTCGCATTGATACGGTAGCGGTAGGATATGCCAAGGTCGCCATGGAGCGCATTGTATATGAATTTTCCTACCTGCACATACAACGGGTCTTTCAAGCCCATCTTGCGCAGACCGACTTCGATCTGCTGCGGGCTCATCTTTTCATAATTGCTGAAGTATCCTTCTTCAGGCATTGCGCGTACAAGGATGAACACGATAGTTATCAATATAACCAAAGTTATCAAAGCTCTTCCAAGTCGCTTTAATGAATATACTAACACTGTTTAGTTTCTCCTTCAGGTCCCTTGCTGCGGTTTATTGCGCGGGACTTTGTTTGTATAGAAAGATTATAAAAGGTCTTGTGGGGCGCGCGAACCGGCCCCGTTTAGGAGAATAAGAAAGCGGCCCTGCCCCGCAGTATACAGAGCAGAGCCGCATTTTTCTGTTTTAGGAATCGTTTCCTGTGTTAGGAATTAGCCTTCCATGGCAGCGGTCCACTCGGCATACTGAGCATCGAACATATCCTGGCTCATAGCGGTCTTGTAGACGTGCTGTCCCTTATAACGGCTGGACGACTGACCCATCATGGCGTACTGGCCTTCAAAGGCGTTGAGCTTGGTGGCCTGGTAGGAGCCGCCGGAGATGAAGCCGGGGACTACGATGGCGTGGTCAATATAGAAGCTTTCGGCCGCGGCAAACGCCTCGTAACGGGCATTCATATCGCCGGTCTCTTCACGGGCTGCGGCAACCAGTTCAAAGTACTGGTCGATGAGGGCAGCGGTTTCTTCGGTCTTGGTATACTGGTTGATACCATCCTGCTCAAGGGTCTCGTTGCAGAAGAAGTTGTAGCTGTTCTTGTGATCGAACGGATCGGCCCAGGTTTCGGGATCCATGAAGTCGGCGCCCCAGTTCAGCTCCTGCAGGGCGTAGTTGCCGTTGCGGCGAGTCTCACCCAGGAAAGAGCCGCTTCCGGAGTACGGTACAACGATTATGTCTATGAAGTCTGCGCCAAGCAGGCCTTCAAGCTGCTGCTCCAGAACCACGGTGCAGTTTGCCCAGGTGGTGGAGGAGGTGTTGTAGTTTACGGGAACCTTGATGGGGAACTTGCAGCCGGCGGCTTCCAGCTCTGCCTTGGCAGCATCGCGGAACTGGACGGCAAGCTCGGGATCGAAGCTCTCACCCTCGGTATACTTGGCAAGTCCGCCGTAGAATACGTAGTCCTTACCATTGTTCACGGAGAAGCCCTTCGGGGTAACGGTGTTGATCTTATGGATGGAAGGATCATCGCCGGGGTACTTGGCAGCGAGGTAACCATCACGATCGATGCCATGGAACATGGCCTTGCGGAAGTTTTCGTTGTTGACGGCGATTACCCAATTCTCGGGCTCGTACTCGGCAGCGAACTTGGGTTCGAAGTTGAAACCGAAGAAGTAGGAATAGTCGCCTATAACGCGGGTGGTGGAAATCATCTGGCTCTTTTCGGGATCGCTCAGCCAATCGGCAACGATGTCGGAACCGATGTCAGCACCGTCAACCTCGCCGCGGAGGAAGAGTTCGGGTGCGAGTGTGGCAGCTTCGGCGTTGCAGGTCTGCTCGATGCGCTCAATGTAGATATGCTCGGCATCCCAGTTGTTCACGTTCTTGGTGTAGATGCGCTTTTCCTGGGGCTTGAACTCGGAAAGGAGGTAAGCGCCGTTGAACCACATGGAGTAATTGTCAAGGCCGTAGTTTTCGCCAAGCTCAGCAAGGAGGGAGGCGGGGGCGGGCCAATAGGTACCGAACTGCAGAGCGGTCAGGAAGTACGGGCGGGGCTTTACCATGTGGTAAACCAAGGTCAGGTCGTCAACGGCTTCCACGCCAAGCTCTTCGGGAGTGACAGCGGGGATCTCGGTCCAGGTGTCGTACTTTTCGGTTTCCTTGTTCCATTCAGAACCTTCGTAGATAATGCCGTTGGCGTCAACCACGAGGTCCTGCTCTTCGCCGACTTCAGTGCCCTGCTCTACGGGGCTGGCCAGCAGAGCGGCGGTGTAGTTGAGCAATTCCTCGGCATTGACGATCCAGCCGTCCATCAGGTAGCTGTTGGCGCAGTCCATGGCGGAATCGCAGACGTAACGGGCAGCGGCCACGTAGTCGTTAGCGGTTACGGGGTCCTTCTGGTTGCCGTCCGCATCGTACCAATACTGGCCGGCGCGCAGATGGAAGGTCCAGGTAAGGCCGTCTTCGCTTACTTCCCAGGATTCGGCGCCGCAGGGCAGTATGTTGCCGTAGGTGTCATTTTCAACAAGGGAATCGATGGTGTTGGCGCCAACTACGAGCTCGTAGGTGGTGACGCTTACCAGATAGTTCATGGTGGTCACTTCGCTGGAGTACAGCGAACGGTACACCTGCTCGTCAGCGAACTCACGGCCATCGGGGCCTATGTTGGATTCCGGTTCGGGCTCAACGGGAGCCTCGGTGGGCTGAGTGCTTTCGGTAGGCTGCTGGGTTTCGGTTCCGCCGGGCTGATCAGTATTGGCAGGGGTATTGCCCTGGCAGCCGGCGAAGCACGCTACTATCATCATGACAGCAAGCAGCATAGCAAGCGTTTTCTTCATTGTGTTCTCTCCTTTTATTTTTAATCGCCTGCGGCTAAATGCGCAGGAAACTTAAAAATCAATTTAATCGCGTTCCCATTAGTTTTCCGTATATCCTTTATAAGACATAACGTATTATATAATACACAAATATATTTATCAACTACAAATTTCTGTATACTGTATCAATTCGCTCATGTATACCCAAATTCATGTATACCGTGAATTTGCAAAATACATACATTTTTATATGAAGAAACCTCCAATTATTATATCAGGCCGCGCCGTTTTATTGCATCCATTACCATTTTTGCAATGTCGTCTATGCTTTTCAGCCCGCCCTCTTCCATACAATATATTATATCCGCGTCTTCCATGTCCGTTGCAATTTCAATATATTTTTCCATCGCGCGCTGCTGTATGCCATGGTCGGCTTCGTATACATCCTTGCCTTCGCCAACGTATCCGCGGTAGCCTTTTTTGGTAACGTTCTCCTCCGCCGCCTTGGGCAGGATGGAAAAAACTATGTTAAGATCGGGCTTCGGCAGGCCAAAGTGGCCGTATTCCAGATCCATCACCCAATTCACAATGTCCGGCTTGCCCAAATCGATATCGCGTACGCTTTGATACACGGCGTTGGACAATACAAATCTATTTATAATAAGGAAGTCAGTCTCCCCGTCGCGGTAGTCCTTAAAGCTTTCCCATCTGTCCAACGCGAACCACAGCGCCATGCTTTTGCCGTCTATCTCATCCGCGCGCACTCCGTCCGCTCCGCTCAGCAGCCTGCCTACCTGCGCGCCGAAATATGTGTCATACATCGGGTAGTCGCGCCCGGCTACGGTATAGCCAAGCTTTTGCAGGTTTTCTTTAAGCGCGCGCACCTGCACGCCCTTTCCTCCGCCGTCTATGCCTTCTATTGCGATTATCTTTGTTTTGCGCATATGCCGTCTCCCCCGCGTTTTTCGCCTTTGTATTCTATCACATTTGTTCTTTTTAGGAAAGTGGCCTTGACATTGCACCTTAGTCAAATGATACAAATACATCGTCGGCACCATTCAGCGCAAAATAATATTATTTATTTCGCAATAAGGTGTTGACACGCTATATTATACACTGTATAATATCATTGTCGAAAGGAGGTACGCGACATGGTGTTTCAATTAGGGTCGGCGCTGCTGGATGCATGCGTGCTGGCGGTGCTCGATAGTCAGGATGCATACGGCTATGTGCTTACGCAAAGCGTAAAGCAAGTTATGGATATATCCGAGTCCACGCTCTATCCCGTGCTCAGAAGGCTGCAAAAGGATGGGCTGCTTTCAACATATGATCAGCCCTTCTCCGGAAGGCTCAGGCGCTATTACGCGCTTACGGACGCAGGACGCGATAAGCTGAACGAATACAGGGCCGAATGGAAGGCATACACGTTAAGGGTAAATTCACTATTGTACGGAGGGAATAACAATGATGCATTATAATAACAGCACCCGCCGCGGCGGCATAAGCCCCACCACCGAAAGGCGCAGCATAATAGCAAAGGAAGGCTGCCGCGAGGAAGTTATTAAGGAGTTCCATAGGGAGCTTAACGAGCTGCGCACCAGCATAGCGCGCATTATATAAGGAGGAAACCGCAATGACCAAGAACGAATACCTTGCAAGGCTTAAAAGCTGCCTTGAATGCATAGACGCAAGCGAGCGCGAAGCCGCCGTGCAGTTCTATACCGAATATTTTGAAGATGCCGGCGAAGAAAACGAAGAAAAGGTAATGGCGGAGCTCGGCTCGCCCGAAAAGCTTGCGCGGGACATAATCAAGCAGAGCGCCGGCAGCGCCCCCACCTCCCCCGCCGCCGAAACGGCTGCCTGCGGCGAAGCGTTTACCGGCATACATGCCGAAACCGTGAATGCAAAGCTTATACTGCTGCGCGGCAATGAATACCGCGTTGACCTTGATTACCCCGAAGGGCTTAAGAAGCCCGCCGTATCCATACGCGACGGCGTGCTCAGAATAGAAGAAAAGCCCGTACCCAAGCATTTCACCGGCATATTTGACGGCAGCTTCTGGAGCGGCGCCTTCGGCGGCCGCAATGCCTGGCGCCAGTCCGTGATAGCCATAACCGTGCCGGACGTCCGGTTCGATGAATTCTCGCTCTCAACCGTGAACGGCACGATAGATATTACCAAGTGCGCATTTGGCGATGCAGCCGCCCTGCCCACGCTGCGCCTGTCCTCGCTCAAATGCGAAGCCGTGAACGGCACAATAAACGTTGAAAGCATCGCGGCGGGCAAGATACATCTTGAAAACGTGAACGGCTCCACCAACGCAACCAACTGCACCGCCACCGCAGGCTGCCATTGCGAAACCGTAAACGGCTCCGTAAAGCTTACGGGCAGCATACGCGGCAAGGTACACCTTGAAAGCGTCAACGGCTCCGTAGGGTTCAATACGACCGAAAAGCTGGAGCAATTCAACTGCGAATTTGATACCATGGCCGGCTCCGTATATATAAACGGCGAAAAGCAGAGCCGCAAGCACACAACCGTTATGAGCAACGTGGCTGAAAGCAGCCTGAAGGCCGAAACCATGAACGGCTCCATCCGTGCCAATTTCGCCATGTGATTTAAGCGCAAGTTTCCTGCCGGGCCGGCAGCTTTCCGCCGTCCGGCTTATTTCCATGTAAGGAGTGAATTTATACAAATGGAAAAGAAGCCCACATTGTGGACAAAGAATTTTACCATTCTTTCGCTCGGCACGGTCGTTAGCACGCTTGGCAACGCCGTGTCCGGCTTTGCAATAAGTCTGCTGGTGCTGGATTACACCGGCTCCACTTTGCTTTACGCCATATTTAGTGTAATGTACAATCTGCCCAAGGTGATTATGCCGTTCCTTGCAGGGCCGTATCTTGACCGTTTTTCCCGCGCAAAAGCAATATATACGCTGGATTTCATATCGGCCGCGCTGTATCTTGTCATATTCGTTGTGCTGAAGCTTGATATATTCAACTATGCAACCATGCTTATACTTTGCCTTATAATCGGCTCTGTGGACAGCATATATCAGGTGGCATACGACAGCCTGTACCCAATGCTTATAACGCCCGGCTTTTCCACCAAGGCATATTCCGTATCCAGCATGATATTCCCGCTGGCGTCGGTTATGGTGCTTGCGGCGGCGTGGTGCTATGAGCATACGGGGCTTGAAATGCTGTTTTTGTTCAACGCGGTAACGTTCCTTATCGCCGCCTCCTTTGAAACGCAGATAAAGGTGGATGAATCGCAGATGCAGAACGTTGGTGAGCAATACAACCTGAAAAAATACGTATCCGATTTCAAGGAGGGCATACGCTATATGCGCGGCGAGGCCGGGCTTATGGCAATAGCGGCGTATTTCACGGTTATGTCGTTTTCGGATAGCGCAAGCAACACGCTCCTGCTGCCGTTTTTTAAGAATACCGAAGGCTTGGGCGTTGAAAAATACATATTTGTCATGGGCTTTGCCGTATTGGGCCGCGTGCTTGGCGGGTTAAGGCTTTATAAGCATAAATTCGACCCGAAAAAGAAATTCGCCATTGCGCTTATGGTGTATTTTGCCATAAATATACTTGCAGGTTCTCTGCTTTATGCGCCGCTGTACGTAATGTTTGCAATGATGCTTATAACCGGGCTTCTCGGCGTTACAAGCTATAATATACGCATATCCTCCACCCAAAGCTACGTCCCCAACGAAATGCGCGGCCGCTTCACGGGCGCGTTCCAAATGCTTACCACGATAGGCAACATGGCGTTGCCGGGGCGCTGGCGGAGTTTTTACCGATAAGCGAGCTTAACGCAGGCTTCTACGCAATAGCCGTAGTCGCCGTGTTCCTAACCGTGTACAGGAAGCGCAGCGAGGTTAAAAAGATATACTGCGTGGATATATAAGGCGCATCAGCCCCCGTGCCTTTGCCGCGCCAAGCAAAATAACGGTTGACAATTCCGCCTTATGTTCTTATACTTAATGGCGAAGTTGGTTTTGCGATATAAGGAGAACGAACCGATGATTAAGACTATCGCTTTTGCATACTATTATTACTTTACTATGACTGCATAGTAGGGGTAATTTGTGTGCAAAGGATAAGCTCTTTTTGAAGGGACACGCTCAAGCGGCACAGGTTACACCGGTGCCGCTTTTTTATTGCAGAGCTGCAAACGAATACGAAATAAAATTTTTGGAGGATATATACCATGATTGTTGTACTTAAGCACGGAGCGGACAAGGAAAAGCAGGATCAGCTCATCGATTGGCTGAAGGGTCAGGGACTGGGCATACACATTTCCGAAGGCCAGTTCCAAACGGTTCTTGGCCTGATAGGCGACACGGGCCGCATAGACATGGACCTTATAGCCAGCCTTGGCATAGTGGATTCCGTAAAGCGCGTGACCGAGCCGTTCAAGTGCTGCAACAGGAAGTTCCATCCGGACGACATGGTCGTAAACGTTGGCGACGTTAAGGTCGGCGGCGGCAACTTCTGCATGATAGCGGGCCCCTGCTCCGTTGAAAACGAGGAGCAGATACTCACCGTTGCCCGCGCGGTAAAGGCCAGCGGCGCCAATATGCTGCGCGGCGGCGCGTTCAAGCCGCGTACCTCTCCCTATGACTTCCAGGGGCTTAAGGCCACGGGCATAGAGCTTTTGAAGCTGGCCCGTAAGGAGACCGGACTTCCCATAGTTACGGAAATAATGAGCGTTAACCACCTGCCGCTGTTCGAGGACGTTGATTTGATACAGGTCGGCGCAAGGAATATGCAGAACTTTGAACTGCTCAAGGAGCTCGGCAAGCTGGACAAGCCCATTCTGCTCAAGCGCGGCCTTGCAAACACGCTTAAAGAGCTGCTGATGAGCGCGGAATACATAATGGCCGGCGGCAACGAGCGCGTTATACTTTGCGAACGCGGTATACGCACATTCGATGATTACAACCGAAACACCCTTGACCTTGCGGCGGTGCCCATGCTCAAGGAGCTTACGCACCTGCCCATAATAGTTGACCCCAGCCACGCCACCGGCATAGCAAGGCTTGTGCCGCCCATGGCGCTTGCGGCGGCGGCCTGCGGAGCGGACGGGCTGATAATAGAGGTGCATAACGACCCCATGAAGGCATTGTGCGACGGCGCGCAGTCCCTGCGTCCCGAACAATACGACGAGCTTGCCAAGAAGGTGCGGCGCGTGAGGGAGGTCGTAAACGAATGACGGCGGGAATAGTCGGCCTTGGGCTTATAGGCGGCTCCTTGGCCAAAGCATACCACGAGGCTGGCGAAGCCGTGCTCGCCTTTGATACGAACAGGAGCATACTCGATTTTGCAATGATGAGCGGCGCGGTGGACGGCGTGCTTGATGAGGAGAGCATAAAGCGCTGCGACATAGTGCTTATTGCCGTATACCCCGCGGCGTGCATAGAATACTTCACGCGCATGGCGGATTATATAAACAAGGACACCGTTGTGCTGGACTGCTGCGGCACTAAGCGCACCGTGTGCGAAGGGTGCTTCCCCGTGGCAAAGGCGCACGGCATAGCGTTTGCAGGCGGCCACCCGATGGCGGGCACGCATAATTCCGGCTTCAAATATGCCCGCGCGAATCTGTTCCACGGCGCGCCGATGGTCATTGTCCCAATGGACTTTGATAACATTGCGCCGCTGAGCAGAATAGAAAAGCTGCTTGCCCCGGCGGGCTTCGGCTCGTTTTCCGTCACCACCGCCGCCGAGCACGACCGCATGATCGCCTTCACGTCCCAGCTGGCGCACGTTGCTTCCAACGCATATATAAAAAGCCCTACAGCTAAGCTGCACAAGGGCTTTTCCGCCGGAAGCTACAAGGATATGACCCGCGTGGCCTGGCTGAACCCCACAATGTGGGCGGAGCTTTTCACGGAAAACAGGGATTATTTGCTTAATGAGCTTGATGCATACATAGCATCCCTTAACGAATACAAAACCGCCCTTGAGCAGGGCGACACAGCCGCGCTTACAAAGCTGCTTGACGACGGGCGCAGGCTGAAGGAGGAGGTTGATGGCAGATGAAGTGCATTCGCGTTAACGCATCGCGCCAATACAACGTTGAAATTCAGCACGGCGCGCTTGCAATAGCGGGCGAGGAAACGCTCAAGGCGACCCATACCATAGGCAAGGCCCTGATAGTATCGGACGAAAACGTGTTCCCTCTTTACGGCGAAACCGTTGCAGAGTCTCTCAGGGCGACAGGTTATGGCGTGCATACATTTGTGTTCAAGGGCGGTGAGGACACAAAAAGCATAAAAACATACGAGGCTATTATTGCCGCGCTCAGCGAAAACCGCTTCACCCGCAGCGATGTGCTTGTTGCCCTTGGCGGCGGCATAGTTGGCGACGTGGGCGGCTTTGCCGCGGCAACGTACCAGCGGGGCATAAAGCTGGTGCAGCTGCCCACAACGCTGCTTGCGGACGTTGATTCATCAGTCGGCGGCAAAACGGCGGTAAATCTGCCAACGGGCAAAAACCAGCTTGGCTGCTTCTATCAGCCGTCGCTCGTGCTGTGCGATACCGATGCGCTCAATACCCTGCCGGAAGCGGAATACAAAAACGGCTGCGGCGAAATAATCAAATACGCCGTGCTTGCGGGCGGGGAGCTTTTCAGCATGATAGAAAATGCGGGCATACGCACGCAGTATGCGGACGTTATAGCCCGCTGCGTTACCATAAAGCGGGACATCGTGGGAGAAGATGAATTCGATACGGGCCGCCGCCGTCTGCTTAACCTTGGGCATACCTTCGGCCATGCGATTGAAAAGTGCAGCGGCTATTCGATCCCACACGGCGCCGCGGTTGGCATCGGCCTTTCTATGATCGCCCGCTCGGCGCATAAGCGCGGATACTGCGCATCAGACGTGCCGGAGAAGGTGGAAAAGCTGCTTGCCAAATACGGCATGAGCGATGCCGCGGACTTCACCGCGCAGGAGCTTTACGACGCCGCCCTTTCGGACAAAAAGATTGCCGGCGGCAGCGTAAGCCTTGTTATACCCGAAAAAATAGGCTGCTGCCATGTGCTTACGGTATCGTGCGGCGATATGCTTGGCTGGCTGAAGGATGGTGGCGCGCGATGACACGCACCGTTAAGCGCGGCGCGCGCACGGGCAGCGTGGACATAATATCGTCCAAGTCATATGCGCACAGGCTTATAATACTGGCCTCGCTTGCAAAAAGCGCAAGCAATATAGAGTGCCGCGGCACATCAAAGGATATTGAAGCCACAATAAGCTGCATGAACGCCCTTGGCGCAAGGATAGCACGCACGGGCGACACGATACACATTGAGCCGATAACCGCCGCGCCCGAAGGCGTACGCGAGCTGCATTGCGGCGAATCCGGCTCCACGCTGCGCTTCCTTCTGCCGATAGTTGGGGCGCTTGGGGCGGAAGCGGTATTTATAATGGAAGGGAGGCTGGGCGAAAGGCCGCTTGCCCCGCTTGACGCCGTGCTGAGCGCGCACGGCATGACAATACAAAAGCAGGGCGCACCGCTCTGCTGCAAGGGGCGGCTTGTCCCCGGCGAATACGCGATAGACGGCGGGGTATCGAGCCAATATATATCTGGCCTTCTTATGGCGCTGCCCAAGCTTGGTGCGGACAGCACGTTGACCGTGACGGGCCGGTTTGAATCGGGCGCATATGTTGACATAACGCTCGATACGCTGAAAGCTGCAAACGCCGCCATTGCATACGGCGAGGACAGGCGGCATTACGCTATACGCGGCGGCTGCGGATACAATATGCCCGCACTCTGCCGCGCGGAGGGGGACTGGTCAAACGCGGCGTTCTTCCTTTGCATGGGTGCGCTGAGCCGCGGCGGCATAACCGTGAACGGGCTTAACGCGGCCTCCTGCCAGGGGGACAAGCAAATAACCGCAATACTGCGCCAAATGGGCGCGGACGTGCGCACGGAGGGCGAAAGCGTTGCCGTAAGGCGCAATAAGCTTATGCCGGCAACGGTGGACGCTTCCCCCATACCCGACCTTATCCCGACCATATGCGCGCTTGCAGCGGCGGCGAAGGGAGACACGCGCATAGTAAACGCGGCGCGGCTGCGGCTGAAGGAATCGGATAGGCTGAAAAGCACGGCAAACATGCTCACCTCGCTCGGCGTTGGCGTTACGGAGCTTGCGGACGGGCTTATTGTACACGGCACGGGCCGCATAGCGGGCGGAACGGTGCAAAGCTTTAACGACCACAGGATAGCCATGGCGGCGGCTGTGGCGGCATGCGCAGCCGAAGGCGATGTGAGCATAGAGGGCAGCGAATGCGTGAGCAAATCATACCCCGCGTTTTTCACTGCGCTCGATACGCTCAATACGGAAGGAGAAAACGCATGAGCAGCATTTACGGCGAAAACATACACATATCCATATTCGGCCAATCCCACAGCGCGGCAATTGGCGTTGCGATTGACGGCATACCGGCGGGCCTTGCCATAGATACGGATGCGCTTAACGCCTTCATGCGCCGCCGCGCACCGGGACAGAACGAATATTCAACCGCAAGGCGCGAAGCGGACGAGCCGGAGTTCCTTTCCGGCATTGCGGACGGGCATACCTGCGGCGCGCCGATAGCGGCAATAATACGCAATACGGATACGCGCAGCCGCGATTACGACCCCTTCCGCTTCACCCCGCGGCCGGGGCATGCGGATTACACGGCGGATATAAAATACCGCGGCTTTGAGGACCGCGCGGGCGGCGGGCATTTTTCCGGCAGGCTTACGGCGCCGCTTTGCATAGCGGGCGGAATATGCATACAGCTTTTGCAGCAGCAGGGCATAAGCATAATGAGCCGCATAGCGTCCATAGGGAGCGTACATGACGCGGGCGAGCTTATTGAGCCGACGGCGGATAAGCCTTTTCCCACCGTGAGCGATGCGGCGGGAGAGGCCATGCGGCGGGAAATTGCCGCGGCAAAGGCGGAGGGCGACAGCGTTGGCGGCACGATAGAATGCCGCATAACGGGGCTTGAAGCCGGGCTTGGCGGGCCGCTTTTCGGCGGGATGGAGGGGCGCATAGCCAAGGCCGTTTTCGCCGTGCCCGCGATAAAGGGAATTGAGTTCGGCGCGGGCTTTGCGGCGGCAGAAATGCGCGGGAGCGAGAATAATGATCCGTTCCAGATGGAAAACGGGCGCGTTATAACAAAAACGAACAACTGCGGCGGCATACTTGGCGGGATAACAAACGCCATGCCGCTCACGTTCCGCGTTGCGGTGAAGCCAACGCCCTCCATAGCGCGGGAGCAAATTACGCTGAACACAAAAACGCGGCAGGCCGAGCCGCTCGTAATAGGCGGCAGGCACGATCCCTGCATAGTGCCGCGGGCGGTGCCGTGCATTGAGGCGGCGGCGGCAATAGCCGTATACGACGCGCTGCTGGACAGGCGCAAGGAGCAGATTTAGCGAAAGGATGTGACTATACCCATGGAGCTTTCCGATTACAGGGAAAAGATAGATTCAATAGATAAAGAGCTTGTGAAGCTTTTTGCCGAGCGCATGGACACGGCGGCGGAAATTGCCCGATACAAAAAGGAACACGGCATGAAGGTGCTCGATTCCGCGCGGGAACGCGCAAAGCTGAACGATATTGCAAGCATGGTGCCGGAGGAACTGAGCGAATACGCGATTTCGCTTTATTCGCTCATATTCGAGCTTAGCCGCAGCCGCCAGAACCGCATAATAGGCGCAAGCACTCCCCTTACGGAGGAGATTGCAAGGGCCGTTAAGGATACCCCTCCCCTGTTTCCCCAGCGCGCGGCGGTAGCGTGCCAGGGCGTGGAGGGCGCATATTCCCAAATGGCATGCGACAGGCTGTTCAAGCGGGCAAACGTGCTTTATTTTTCAACATTTGAGGCCGTGTTCTCCGCAATAGAGAAGGGCCTGTGCCAATACGGCGTTATACCCGTTGAAAACAGCACGGCGGGCAGCGTGAACGCTGTATACGACCTGATGATGAAGCACGATTTCAAGATTGTGCGCAGCGTGCGCCTGAAGGTTGACCACAATTTGCTGGTTAACCACGGCACGAAGCTTGAGGACATAAAGGAGATATATTCGCACGAGCAGGCCATAAGCCAATGCAGCGAGTTCCTTGCAACGCTCAAGGGCGTTAAGATTATCCCCTGCGAAAACACCGCCGCCGCGGCAAAAAAGGTTGCCGAATCCGGCCGCAGCGATGTTGCCGCCCTTTCAAGCAGGGCATGCATTGAGCTTTACGGGCTTGACTGCCTTAAATACAGCGTGCAGAACATGGGGAACAATTATACCCGCTTCATATGCATATCAAAGCAGCTTGAAATTTACCCCGGCGCGGACCGCACAAGCCTTATGATGGTGCTGCCGCACAAGCCAGGCTCGCTTTACATGGTACTGAGCCGCTTCTATGCGCAGGGCATAAACCTGAACAAGCTGGAGAGTAGGCCCCTTCCCGAGCGCAACTTTGAATTCATGTTCTATTTTGATATTGAAACGCCCGTATACTCGCCGGAGTTCATGCAGCTTATGGGCGAGCTTTCAAGCGGCTGCGAAAGGTTTGCTTACCTTGGCAGCTACAGCGAAACCATATGAGGTGAAGCCTATGCGGTGCGGATTGCTGGGCGAAAAGCTGGGCCACAGCTATTCAAAGGCCATACACGAACGCCTTGGCGGATACAGCTACGAGCTTATCGAATGCCCAAGGGCGGAGCTTGACGCGTTCATGAAGGGCGGCTCTTTTGACGCGATAAACGTTACCATTCCCTATAAAAAGGCGGTAATACCCTATTGCGCCGCGCTTTCGCCCATTGCGGAAAGGATAGGCAGCGTGAACGCAGTCATACGGCAGCGCGACGGCAGCCTTTACGGCGACAATACGGATGCATACGGCTTCATGAGCATGGTAAAAAAGAGCGGCGTTGACATTGCGGGCAGGAAGGCGATAGTGCTGGGCAGCGGCGGAGCATCGGCCACGATATGCGCCGTGCTTAATGAGCTTAACGCAAAAAGCGTTACGGTAATATCCCGAAGCGGGCAGGACAACTACGAAAACATACAAAAGCATGCCGACGCGGAGATAATAGTGAACACAACGCCCGTTGGCATGTACCCAAACACAGGCGTAAGCCCCGTTGACCTGAGCGTTTTCAAGGGCTGCAAGGGTGTGCTGGACATAGTATACAACCCGCACCGCACGGCGCTTTTGATGCAGGCGGAGGCGCTTGGCATACCCTGCATGGGCGGGCTGAACATGCTTGTTGCGCAGGCAAAGCGCGCGGCGGAGCTTTTCACGGGCACAGTCATACCCGACAGCCGCACGGACGAAATAGAGCGCGAATTAAGCCTGAATATGCAGAACATTGTGCTTATAGGCATGCCGGGCTGCGGCAAGAGCACAATAGCCGCGGCGCTGGGCAAAAGGCTTAACCGCGCCGTGCGCGACAGCGACGAAGCGACAGAGGCTCAGGCGGGCATGAGCATACCCCAAATATTCGCCCTGCGCGGGGAGGATGCGTTCCGCAGAAGCGAAACCGAGGCCCTTTCAAAGCTCGGCAGGCAGAGCGGGCTTATAATCTCCACCGGCGGCGGCTGCGTTACGCGGCAGGAAAACTATCCCCTGCTGCACCAGAACGGCATTATAATATGGCTCACGCGCAGCATAGACGCGCTGCCCACAGACGGGCGGCCAATATCCCAAAGGAGCGACATGCATGCGCTCTACGCCGCGAGAAAGCCGCTGTACGAGCGTTTTTGCGACATTATTATAGACAACAACGGTTCTGTTGAAAGCACCGTGGAAAGCATTACGGAGGCACTGAAATGAAGCTGCTTATAATAAACGGGCCCAATCTTAACATGCTTGGCCTGCGGGAGCCGGACATTTACGGCAAAAGGACATACGCCGACTTAGTTGAATACATACAGGGCGTATGCCGCCAAACGGGCATAGAGGCCGAGGTTTTTCAGTCCAATCACGAGGGCGCGATAGTGGACAAGATTCAATCCGCCTACGGCACGGCGGATGGAATAGTTATAAACCCCGCCGCCTACACGCACACAAGCGTTGCCATACTCGATGCGCTGAAGGCCGTGAACCTCCCCGCGGTGGAGGTACACATATCCGACGTAAACAGCCGCGAGGCCTTCCGCCATGTTTCCTATGCCGGAATGGCCTGCATTGCCACATACGCGGGCTACGGCTTTGAAGGATATAAAATGGCGATAGAGAGGCTGGCAGGGGCGAAGTAACTGCGCCAACCTCCCCCCTGCACACTATCGTCACTTGCGTCACTATCGTCGAAACAGGCTAAATGTC
>ERZ773224.2643-NODE-2643-length-18066-cov-4.368164_pt1 | contig 18066 bp, 14 predicted proteins | sample MGYA00580526_ERZ773224 | MGnify/ENA primary metagenome ERZ773224 (study PRJEB29015, sample SAMEA2737743) | human gut metagenome | biome: human gut; feature: human-associated habitat; material: faeces | place: China | collected 2012 ... | reverse complement strand
CCGAAGAATTCTTTTCGGTATGATGGGACTGGGAAATACGTCGGATAAACCCTATAAGAAATCTGCGAGAGTTGTCGGTGAGGTATTAGGAAAATATCACCCGCACGGTGACTCATCCGTATATGGCGCTCTCGTCCGTATGGCACAGCCGTGGGCTATGCGCTACATGCTTGTAGACGGACAAGGCAACTACGGTTCTGTGGACGGTGACAGCGCAGCCGCCATGCGTTACACGGAATGCCGCTTGCAAAAGATTGGAGAAGAAATGATGCAGGATCTTGATAAAGAGACTGTAGACATGCAAACCAACTTCGACGACTCGTTGCTGGAACCCACCGTAATGCCAACCCGCATTCCGAATCTTCTTGTCAACGGTGCTTCCGGTATCGCCGTAGGTATGGCTACCAATATGCCGACCCATAATCTGTCCGAAGTGATAGATGCCTGCGTCGCATATATCGACAACAATGATATCGACATCGAAGATTTGATGACTTACGTCAAAGCTCCCGACTTCCCGACAGGCGGTTATATATATGGTATGAGCGGTGTGCGCGAAGCCTACATGACCGGTCGCGGACGTGTTGTAATGCGCGCCAAGGCTGAGATTGAAGCATCTTCCACGCATGACAAAATCGTTGTAACCGAAATCCCTTACGGAGTAAATAAGGCCGAATTAATCAAATCCATCGCCGATTTGGCCAACGAAAAGAAGATAGAGGGCATTTCCAATGCCAACGACGAGTCTGACCGCGAAGGTATGCGCATCGTCATCGACGTAAAACGCGATGCCAACGCCAGTGTAGTGCTGAACAAGCTCTACAAAATGACATTGTTGCAGACTTCTTTCGGCGTAAACAACGTAGCATTGGTACACGGACGTCCTCGCTTGCTGAACCTGAAAGACCTCATCAAGTATTTCGTAGAGCATCGTCACGACGTAGTTATCCGCCGTACACAATATGATTTGCGTAAAGCTAAAGAACGTGCCCATATCTTAGAAGGTTTGATTATCGCATCGGACAATATTGACGAGGTAATCAAAATCATCCGTGCCGCCAAAACTCCGAATGACGCAATCAGCGGTTTGATGGAGCGTTTTGAATTGACTGAAATCCAATCGCGCGCCATCGTAGAAATGCGTCTGCGCCAGTTAACCGGACTCATGCAGGACCAACTCCATGCCGAGTATGAGGAAATCCAAAAGCAGATTGCTTATCTGGAAGAAATCCTCGTTAACGACGAACTCTGCCGCAAGGTTATCAAAGATGAATTAATCGAGATTAAAACTAAATACGGTGATGAACGCCGCTCTGAAATAGTTTATTCATCGGAAGAATTCAACCCGGAAGATTTCTATGCAGACGATGAAATGATTATTACCATTTCTCATATGGGATATATCAAGCGTACGCCGTTAAGCGAATTCCGTGCCCAAAACCGCGGTGGGGTAGGTTCTAAGGGAACAGAGACACGCGATGAGGACTTTGTAGAACATATATATCCTGCAACAATGCACAATACCATGATGTTCTTCACTCAAAAAGGTAAGTGCTATTGGCTGAAAGTATATGAGATACCCGAAGGAACCAAAAACTCTAAGGGACGCGCCATTCAGAACCTGTTGAATATAGACTCTGATGACGCCGTAAATGCATACCTGCGCGTGAAGAACCTGAACGATCAGGATTTCATTAACAGTCATTATGTACTGTTCTGCACAAAGAATGGCGTCATTAAGAAAACATTGCTCGAACAATATTCCCGTCCTCGCCAAAATGGTGTCAATGCCATTACAATCCGCGAAGATGACCGCGTAATTGAAGTGCGCATGACTAACGGTGACAATGAGATTATCATTGCCAATCGTAACGGACGTGCCATCCGTTTCCACGAAAGTGCCGTACGCGTAATGGGACGTACAGCTACCGGTGTACGCGGCATGACGCTTGATGAAGACGGACAAGACGAAGTTGTCGGAATGATTTGTATCAAAGACCCTGAAACTGAGACAATCATGGTTGTGTCAGAACAAGGATATGGTAAGCGTTCCGATATTGAGGATTATCGTAAGACGAACCGTGGCGGTAAAGGTGTAAAAACTATGAATATCACCGATAAAACCGGTAAACTGGTAACAATCAAGTCTGTAACAGATGAGAATGATTTAATGATTATAAATAAATCAGGTATCACCATCCGTCTGAAAGTAGCAGATGTTCGTATAATGGGACGTGCTACGCAGGGAGTACGACTGATTAATCTTGAAAAACGTAATGATGAAATTGGCTCCGTATGTAAAGTTACCTCGGAAACCGAAGAGGATATCATTGCAGAAGAGGATAGCGATGCATCAGAAAAAACTCAGAACGATATAGTAAACAATGAAAATGAAGAATAGACACAATATTAATTTAAAATTTTCTACAATCATGAAAAGAGTATTATTTTCAATGGTTTTACTACTTGCGGCAGGCTTTACCTTCGCTCAGGAAAAGAGCGTGAAAGAGGCAAAAAGCATCGCTAACGACGTAAAACCGGATTTTGCACAAGCAGAGAAGCTCATCAATGAAGCTCTGAACAATGCTGAAACCAAAGACAACGCCGAAACATGGGATGTAGCCGGCTTTATTCAAAAGAGAATCAATGAAAAGGAAATGGAGAATGCTTATTTAAGAAAGCCTTATGATACTCTTAAAGTGTATAACAGCGCACTGAATATGTGCAAATACTACTTTAAATGCGATGAACTTGCACAGATTCCTAACGAAAAAGGTAAAATCAAAAATAAGTTCAGAAGATCGAACAGTGCTGCTATATTAGCTGCGCGTCCCAACCTGATTAACGGTGGTATCCAGTTCTTTAATTTAGATAAGAATAAAGAGGCTTTGGATTTCTTCGCAACTTATGTAGACATTGCCATCAATCCTATGTTTGAAAAGGAGAATCTGCTTCAAACAGATACTGTATTGCCCCAAATTGCTTATTATGCAAGCTTAGCTGCAGCCAAAATGGAAGATTATCCAAGCGTGTTGAAATATGCACCTTATGCAAAGGAGGACAAAGAAGTGGGTAAATATGCCATGGAATTTATTTCTACAGCATTGAAAGCTCAAGGTGATACTGTCAAGTGGATCGCTTCCTTAAAAGATGGTATTCAAAAGTATCCTGAACATTCATTCTTCTTTGGACATCTGATTGATTATTATAGCAATAATAATAAGTTTGACGAAGCAATGCAGTTTGCAGATGATATGTTGGCTAAAGATCCTAATAACACATTCTATTTGTACGTAAAAGGATACCTTTATCATAACATGAAAGATTATGAAAAAGCCATTGAATTCTACAACAAAACCATTGAAGTAGATCCTAACTATGCAGAAGCATATTCCAACTTGGGCTTAATCTATTGCCTGCAAGCTCAGGATTTCTCTGAAAAAGCTACTACTGATGTCAATAATCCAAAATACAAAGAAGACCAAGCTACACTGAAAGTTTTCTATGAAAAGGCAAGACCTAATTATGAAAAAGCAAGAGAACTGAAACCTGAACAGAAAGATTTGTGGCTAAATGGATTATACAGAGTTTATTATAACTTACAAATGGGTCCTGAATTTGATGAAATAGAAAAATTGATGCAATAATTGAATTGCTACTATACCAAAGATAGCTTGAATATGTAAGCTATCTTTGGTATAATTTTCTTCCAAATTAGAGAAGGATAAAGGATAAAGGATAAAGGTTTATTTTAGTTTATGGTGTTACATATTAAACATAATATTGATATTACATCATAAACATAGGAAATGGGACATGTAATAGTATAACCATGAAAAGATAAAAAATAAGTGGACTCCACTAAAACTAATTCAGCATTTAGCGGTAGCCCACATCCTTACCTAGACAGATTAAAATTATCATTTCAATTAGGCCGCCCATAGATAACCAACAATGGTGTATCAGAATGGAAAATCATTTTTCTGGCAATTCCTGGATTAAACAAACGAGAAAATATATTTCGCTTATATGATGTCAATGTAATAATATCTATGTGATTAGTTTTAATATATTCATCCAAGCTATTAAGGAAATCATCATTCTTCACTACATCATAATGAATTTCCAATTGCGGATACTGTTTTTGGAAATACTCTTTAATGCCACCCAACTTTATCTCATTCCAAGTGTCTTTTACATCAGCTAAGTGTATTAAAGAAACAGAGAAGCAAAATGGCTTTAAACTATTAATTAATGAATCAAAAGCTATCAAATCGCGCTGGTCAAAATTCGTAATAAATGCAATACGTTTTACAGCGTTAAATTCTTTGAACGGTGTATTCTCCGGAATGGCTAAAACCGGTACGCGACTACGCTCGATAACTTCAGCGGTTACACTACCAATCAAATCAATATCTTTCTGATTCTTACCACGCGTTCCCATGATGATAATTCTCGGACGATTTTCTTTAGAATAGCGTAATATCTCTTCTTCTGGAATGCCTTCTCTCAATACGCAAGTGTATTTTATATCAGGAAACTCTCCGGATGTAACTTTAGCTTTTACTTTATCGGACAAAGCATTCAAATCCGAATGTACTTTCTGCAATATATTCCGGACATTCTCTTCATCACTCAACTGATAATTAAAAACATCACCGTATGGCAATGAAGTCGCATAGATAGGTGTAAAATATACATGAAGCAAAACTACTTCAGCATCTATGTTTTTTGCAAAATTAAAACCGAACTCACATGCTTTCAATGAATAACTTGAAAAATCGACAGGAATCAAGACCTTATTACTGCCTTTCTCTATTTGGGGCATCTTCTCTCCCACTACTTCTTCGGACAACCATGCCGAACTTTCCGTAATTTTCAAAGCATGCGGTAGATCGCTTTCTTTTATACGAACACGCACACCGGAAGATACAACCGGCTGTATTTGATTTACATTATGGATGTAAGTCTCAATACCTTCATTTTCGAGAACATTCTTTAGTATTTGTGCCTTAGCATACGTAAGAATCGCTAATGTTACTAATTTATCTTCCATAAGTCGTCTATTATATTTATTTACAAAACAAACAAGAAATCCCAATTGTTTCTCAGCAATTGGGATCCTTCTTTACTTTCTTTTCTTAAGCCTGAACAGGTTCAGCAGTTTCACCTGCCATTTCATCTAAAATTTTTAAAGCCCGATCAAGAACGGTAGTGTCATCAATCATTACTAAACCGCCATCCGGACCAGGTTCTAAGTGAATTCCAACACTTTTACCCTCCTTAAAGTTATGACCGCCAAAGAAGTTTCTTACAGTGTCAACATTCAGTCCAAGTTCATCGGCTATTCTATGCATACTACCACTAGGCAATGAGTCTTTAATCTTACGGAGTTCATTAAATGTTATCGTTCTCATATTCATAAATTTAATGGTTAATACTTTGTTATTTCTTTATCACGCTATAAACTTAAGGAAAAAAAAAGATAAAACAAACTATTTATCTGTATTTTTCCATTATATGTTTAACATTCCCATAAATACAAAAAGAACCCGTATGAAGTAAAAGGAAATAGTTTCCTTTATTTCATACGGGCTTCTATATTCAGCAATGAATACTCTTAAATCACTTCTATTGCAGAAGCAGGAATCCACCCTACCTTACCATCTTCCAAGCGAATCTCTTTCCATTCGCGCATGGAATTATCTTTAATTTCAATTTTATGCCCTTCATGCAGAACGAATAAACCAGTACCACTTTCACTGGGAGTACTCCGTACTGTAACACTGGGAGACAAGACTATTGCATCATTCCTATCCAGTAATTCACTTTTCTGCTCCGAAGCAAAAATATTACTTAGTACAGTAAATACCAAAAATAGAATTCCCGCTATAAACCCGCTTTTTTTCCAGATAATCTGTTTGGAAAAAAAGAATAGGGAAAACGAGATAAGCAAAAGAATAAAAAACACAATACCTAATTTAGCCCAAGCATCTACACTTAAACAATTTGTCAACGACTTAATCCAAGCTACAAAAAATATATCAGGTACAGAAACTACCTTATCTATCGTCTTGGAACGTGCTATTTCCAAATTAGCGCGAATATCTGCATTACCCGGTTGCAATAACAAAGCGCGTTCATAATTTAAAATTGCCTTTGCTATATCGTCTGCTTTATAATAGCTATTACCCAAATTATAATAAACTTCAGCAGCTTCACCTTTTTTTAATAAGCTCTCATATATTTGAATGGCAGAAGCATAATCATTACGCATATATGCACTGTCACCTTGTGCTTTCGTAACATTGTCAGCTGATTTAGTTGCAGAAAATTCCGTATGCGAACCTATAGACACAGAATCTTTGGCAGAAGCCGAAGTATCTGCCGTTCCTTGCGCCCAAACAGCTAATCCTATCAGTAGACCAAATACTAAGGATATTACTTTCTTCATCATTATACATCCTCCCAATTTAATGTTTTATAGAGTTTTCCATTTTACTGATAACTTCCAAAGAATCTGAATAAACTTTATCCATAGCCTGATTATCATCTCCGGGAGCAAAACGGGCAAACTCACAATTGTTCAATGCATCAAGGAAATCTTTTATCAGTGCATCATCAACACCGTAATTGAGAAGCTCTCCCTCGACATTATCTTTAGATAAACGTGAAACCGGAATACTCAATTTATCGCTAATATATCCCCACAATGCTTTCAATACTTCATCATAAAATGCATCTTTCTTGTTATCTGCCAACAATTTCCCCGCTAACTTCATACGTTTCACAGCAACCTTATTTGCTTTCTTCGTACGCATTTTAGCAACATTGGCATTGGCTGCAATCTGTTTACGATAAACAATGAAGAACAGGACAAATGCAATGCCGGGCACTATGTAAAACAGCCAATAAGCCAAAGAACCGAAGAAGAAATCTCCTTTTTGGGAAAGAGTTACGTTATTCTGCTTGATATAACGTATGTCCTCATTCAAAACTTTCAAATCTTCTTTATTAGTAAAATTGGCAATAGTCTGAGCTGCATTACCACTTCCCTTTTCTACATGGAGTTCGTATTCCTCGGTCGTTAAAGTCTTGTATGTACGAGATTTAATATCGAAATAGCTGAACTTTACAGCAGGAATCTTATATGTTCCCGCATTACGGGGAATGGCAAGATACTCAATCACCTGACTGCCGGAGAGTCCGGCATTTGTCAAACGGAACTTATTATCAACCTTCGGGTCATAGACTTCAAAGTCTTCTGGGAATTTAACTTCCGGAGTAGAGATTAATTTCAGATTACCCGTACCCGAAATAACAAGCCTCACAGTAACAGCATCGTTTGTCTTAACATTCGTACTATTTATAGAAGAAGAAATACTGAATTCTCCCACTCCTCCGGAAAATCCCGAAGGCTTACCATCCGGTAAAGCTTTTACATCAACAACCAATTTAGGGGTCATTAATGTCTTCTTCACTTCTACGTAATTAGAACCACCATTGAAGAAAGCTTCGAAAGGATCGTCCACATGAGTAACCTTGGCTATAGATGCATCAAAACGTGCCGCATCAATCGTTATTTTTCCCGGTTGTTGCGGAAATAATACAAATTGACGGTATACGGTCGTCTGATAGTTTCTTCCTTTATAGTGTTCAAGACTCCATTTACGGTCATTAGGCAATTCGACTTCTTGAGAATGAAACCCTTTAAAATCGGGAAGTTTCACGTTGTCAAAACCTCTCAAGTCTACTAAAGTATATATCTTATATGTTAACAAGAGAGCCTCTTGCTCATACAGGTTCGTCTTATTGGCAGTAGCTGTAATAAACAAATCGTTATTCGATACTGATGTTCCTGATGAAGCACGACTTGCAGAACCACTTTGTCTTCCACTATTTCCGGAAGCCCCTCCATTTGTTCTATCAGCAGGAAGAACTTTTACGTGCACAGAATTGGAAACCATCTGATTGCCCTCTGCCGTTATAGTAGCCCCGGGTATAGTAAAACTACCTTCAGCCGTAGCCATCAATATATAAGTAAATGTTATGCTACTTGTAGAGGTTGTCTGCCCATTGATAACTTGCACATTCTTTTGTTGTGAACGACTGGGACCCATCAGTACATCAAAACCTTTTATAGAAGGAGCCCGGAAATCTCTCACTTTCTGTGTGGTCACTGTATATGACAGCCTGAATTGATCACCTACTGCCACAACATCAGGTGCAGATGCAGTAAACGAAACCTTGCTATCTGCAAAAGCACGCAAACTGACTATCATCAGCACCATCCATAAGACAATTATTTTTCTCATATATTACTTCCTGTTATATTTATTACCAATCTTTTTCCAAACGACCACCTTGAATAACCTGCTGTTTCTTTACTTTATCCTGCACATCTTTTTCATCTTGCATCACAGAATTTAAAAGCTGTTCAGCATTCTCTTTAGACATCTCACTGTCCTTTTTCTGTGGTTGCGGCGGTTGTTGTTGGTCTTTATTCTGCTGTTGATCTTTATTTTGGTCCTTTTTATCCTCCTGCTGGTCCTGTTGCTGCTGTTTATTCTGGTCCTGGTTTTGCTGATTCTGCTGCTGGTCTTTCAGCATCTTTTGCGCCAAAGCCAAATTATAACGTGTTTCATCATCTTTCGGGTTATTACGTAATGACTGCTTATATGCTTCTACCGCTTTGCCATAATCTTTCTGTGATTGAAAAATCACCCCCATATTATGATAGATTTGCGCTAAATCATTCTTGTCCTTTTCTATTTTTGTAGCGGCAACATATTGTTCCATAGCCTCTTGCAGTTTATTCTGCTGAGCCAATGTATTCCCCAAATTAAACATTGAGACTGTAGACTGAGGATTCGTCTCCAAAGCTTTACGATAATTTACCTCCGCATCCACATACACGCTATCTTTAAAAAAACGGTTCCCTTTACGGATAAAATCACGTTCGGCTTTCTGAGCCGAAGCTGTAGCTGCCATTAGCAGCAATAAAAAAAAGCTTATATATTTTTTCTGTAACATACGCATCATTTCTTATTGGAAAACAAATGAATATTACGGAACAGAGGGTTCTTGCGCTCCAATACCAGCATTTCTGCCAACAAAAGCAACAGAATAATCCATGCCACAGCCTGGAACTGCTCATTAAACTCTGTGTATACCTGTGTTTCCACATCAGCTTTCGCCATTTTATTAATTTCCCGGCTAATCGCCTTTTGAGCGCCATTTGTATTATCTACACGCACATAGATACCATTGCCCGCCTTAGCTATCTCCTGGCACATCTGTTCGTTCAAACGGGTTACAATCACGTTCCCGTCACGGTCGCGACGATAATCATTTGTCCCTTCTGCCGGGATGGGAGCTCCCTCAGGCATACCTACGCCAAGAACATTCACCTGAATACCTTTTTCTGCGGCATCTTTAGCAGCTTCCACTGCACCACCTTCATGATTTTCACCATCAGTAATGACAATCACTGCACGCCCTACCCCCTCTTGCGGAGTAAAACTACGGGAGGCCAAATTAATGGCTGCCCCAATTGCTGTACCTTGTTTGGAAATCAATGAAGGATCTATAGACTCCAAAAACATCTTGGCTGATATATAATCGCTTGTAATAGGAAGCTGTGTAAATGCATCACCCGCAAAAACAATCATACCTACTTTATCATTCTCCATTTTATCCACCAACTGCGCTACAAGTCTCTTTGCCTTCTGCAAACGACTGGGCTGTACGTCTTGTGCCAGCATCGAATTGGAAATATCCAATGCAATCATCACTTCAACTCCCTGACGCTTCACTGTTTCCAGTTTAGAACCAAACTGCGGACGCGCCAACAATACAGAAAACAGACCGATAACAACAAATACCATCCAAAACTTCACATCCGGACGATATTTGGATACGTCCGGCATCAACTGTGCCATCAGTTCCGGATCACCGAATTTGCGGATATTCTTCCGTCTCCGATAATTGGAATACAAGTAGAAGGCTGCTAACAAGGGCAACAACAGCAACAAGTACAAATATGCAGGTTCTTCAAATCGAAACATTTCTTTATTTATTATTTTTACGATTTACTATTTACTAAACTTGTACAAGATACAATATCCTGAGAAAAAGGATGCGTATACTACGGTATCTTCTTCAATATTGAATTACGTAACAGAACTTCCAACAGCACACATAAGAAAGCTGCCAGAGCAAACCAGCGATACTCTTCCTGGCGCTTGCTGTATTCTTTTACGTTCAGTTTCGTTTTCTCCAGCTTATCTATTTCCTCGTATACCTCTTTCAACTTCGAATTGCTCGTAGCGCGAAAATAATTACCATCCGTTGTTCCGGCAATTTGTGTCAGGGTCTTTTCGTCAATCTCAACCGGCATATTGACATACTGCACAGTTCCACCTACCGGATAAGGATATGGAGCCATACCGTTAGTACCTACACCGATAGTATAAACACGGATACCGAAACTTTTAGCTATCTCGGCAGCCGTCAACGGAGAAATATCTCCTCTATTATTCGTGCCGTCTGTTAAAAGAATAATCACTTTCGATTTGGCTTTGCTGTCTTTCAGCCGGGTAACCGCATTGGCAATACCCATACCCACTGCCGTACCATCCTCAATAAGACCACATTTTACGTCCTTTATCAAATTTAAAAGCACGGCATGATCTACCGTCAACGGACATTGCGTAAAACTTTCTCCGGCGAATAGCGTGATGCCGACATTGTCATTCGGACGGCCATTGATAAACTCTGCCGCCACATCCTTGGCCGCTTCCAGGCGATTCGGCTTCAAATCTTCAGCCAACATACTGGTGGAAACGTCTATGGCAAGCATTATATCAATACCCTCTATTTCACTATTCTGCCAGCTATCAGTAGTTTGCGGCCTGGCTAAAACGAGAATAATCAAAGCTAAAGCTATTATCCTCAATGCAAATGGTGCATGCAGCAAGTAATTCTTATAGCTCTTAGGAGCATGCGCATATACACGAGCGTCTGAAATTTGAAGCGTGGCTTCACTATTCTTCCGCCTCATGATATACCATACTATATAAGGTATAAGCAACAGCAGCAAAAATAAATATTCAATATTGGCAAAAACCATGATATTTACAATTTTACAAATTATGATTTATGATTGAAGCGTATCTCCCTGCTTTTACTCTCAGGCAAAATAGTTATACAGCTCCAAACCTATATATATCAGTGAACCGGCAAGTGCTGCCGTTAAAGCAACGATACCTGCCCCAAGCAGTATCTTGGTACGCAAGGAACGTTTTTCAATGATAGTAATTTCAGTAGGCTGCGGCTTGGCATTTTCATCTTCTTTTTCCTTTGTTTCATTGATAAAGTCAATCGCATTAATCAAATTTGCATCATTCTCATTCATCAGTGGATTATGTTTGGCAAACTTCACTAGATCCGCGGTTTGGAACAGGATACGCAAATCCGATATTGCATTTTTATCATTCATTTCCAATAGTTTATCAATGATTTCAGAGGAAGTCATTTCCAATGCATTGAAACCGAAACGGTCTTTTATATAAGTACGAATAGCATCTGTCAATTCTGTATAATACTCCTTCGATTGTCCTTTCTGCCATACTTTCTCACCTTTGATGCGTTCTATTTCCTGCATAGCCAACTGATGCGGCGGCAGTTTCGGTTCTACCTTCACCTTGCGAATTATCGGTTTGTTATCGCGAATACGTTTCACAAGATAGATAAGCAGCAACAGGAATGGCACAAATAATACAGCACAAGCGATAGACATATACCAGTCTTCCCATGCAAAAGGTGCTTTCATTACGGGTTTAGGACCAAAAAACTGATCGGGATGCAACGTATCTACCGGCATGGAATACACTTTCAATGCCAAAGCTTTGGAGCGATATGCCTTATTATCAACAAGCACCTCCATTGGGGGCAGATAATATAATGCCGAGTCAAAGGAAGTTACGGTGTACTCCTGAGTTATCAACGAGCGCCTGCCGTCATTCAGCATCTGTGTATCGGGCTTGGCTATATCAACAATTTCCACTCCACGCACCAAAGTATCAGTATAGGCAGGAAGAATAGCGCGCTTATCAGTGTCCAATGAAACCTGAAGCTTAATCTTGGCCTGCTCCCCTATAAGGATTTGCAAGGAATCAATTGTAGCATCCACTGTCACCGACTGGGCTATTATCCTACCCGTCAATGCTGTCAACAGCGTTATCAGAAATAAATATCTTTTCATTCTCCGATTAGTTTCTTTTCGCAAATAAATTCATCAATGCTTTCACATAATCCTGGTCCGTACGTACTGACACATTATCTACATTGCTCTTAGTAAATGTATCATTCAGTTCCGTCTGCTTATTCACCCACCAATCACGATGAGCACGCCGTACGGCACGCGAAGAAGTATCAATCCATTGTTCGTGACCCGTTTCCGCATCTTTTATTTTCATCAGCCCCACAGCAGGCAACTCCTCTACACGGCGGTCATATACCTGAATAGCCACAACATCATGCTTCCGATTGGCAATAGTCATGGCATTTTTAAAACTCTCCTGGTCGATGAAGTCCGATAAGACAAAAGCCGTACAACGACGCTTCATAACATTCGTAAGATACTCCAAGCCGAGACGGATATTGGTCCGGCGACTTTCCGGACGGAAATCAAGCAATTCGCGAATGATATATAGTATATGTTTACGTCCCTTCTTGGGTGGAATAAACTTTTCTATCCGGTCTGAAAAGAAGATGACACCGATTTTATCATTATTTTGAATGGCGGAAAAAGCCAATGTAGCAGCTATTTCCGTCACCATATCTTTCTTCATCTGCTTCACAGTACCGAACTCCAGACTACCGGAAACATCTACCAGCAACATTACAGTCAATTCACGTTCTTCTTCAAACACCTTCACAAAGGGTTTATGAAAACGAGCCGTTACATTCCAGTCTATGTCGCGTATATCGTCACCAAACTGATATTCACGCACTTCGGAAAAAGCCATACCTCTACCTTTGAAAGCCGAATGATACTGGCCCGCAAAAATATTATTGGACAATCCGCGCGTCTTTATCTCAATCTGACGGACTTTTTTTAATAAATCAGTTGTTTCCATTCAGTAATACATAAATAGTAAACAAATTGTTTACATTAGGGCACTTCAACCTTATTCAATATTTTGCTGACGATTTCATCCGAAGTCATATTGCTTGCTTCAGCTTCATAAGTCAGGCCGATGCGGTGGCGCAATACATCATGTGCCACTGCGCGCACATCTTCCGGGATAACATAGCCACGGCGTTTAATGAAAGCATAACTGCGTGCCGCCAATGCCAGATTGATAGATGCACGAGGGGAACCGCCGAATCCGATCATATCTTTCAGTTCTTTCAAATCATACTTCTCCGGATAACGGGTTGCAAATACAATATCGACAATATATTTTTCAATCTTTTCATCCAGATATACCTGACGTACGACCTTACGCGCTTCGATAATCTCGTCTGCTTTCAGAATAGGCTTTACATTCAGTCTTTCTCCGTTTATATTCTGGCGTATAATTAATTTTTCTTCTTCCAGTTTAGGATAGTCGATAACTACCTTCAGCATGAAACGGTCTACCTGCGCTTCAGGCAACGGATACGTACCCTCTTGTTCGATAGGATTCTGAGTTGCAAGCACCAAAAAAGGTTCAGGCAGTCTGAATGTTTCCTTACCTATGGTAACCTGACGTTCCTGCATAGCTTCCAATAAAGCACTTTGCACCTTGGCCGGAGCACGGTTAATTTCATCGGCCAATACAAAATTAGCAAATACAGGTCCTTTCTTTACCTGAAAAGTTTCATCTTTCTGGCTGTAAACCATCGTACCGATAACGTCCGCCGGCAACAAGTCAGGTGTAAACTGAATACGGCTATATTGTGCATCAATCAATGAAGCCAGTGTTTTGATAGCCAATGTTTTTGCCAAACCGGGCACACCTTCCAACAACACATGTCCGTCAGACAACAAACCGATTAACAACGACTCTACCAGGTGCTTTTGTCCTACAATAACCTGGTCCATGCCCGTAGTAAGATTGGTAACGAAAGCACTTTGTCTTTCAATCCGCTCGTTCAATTCGCGGATATCAATTGTTTCAGCCATAAATCAATGTATTTTAATGTTTAATTTTTCGTTTTCGTCCGGCCATACACCGGTAATTATAATTCGCTTCCAAAAGTACGGGAATAAATTAACCATAGCAACTAATTTTTATTAAAAAACAATGTGAAACCTTTAGATTAAACTACTTTCATAGAGTTTAGAGCCTGTTTAATTTTGTTCAGCATTCTTTTCAAGAGTTCTTCTTTGAAAATATTTTTCTGTTTTTACTAAGAGCATAGCAGGCTATGTAACGGATAAAAAGAGGAAAACAGACCAGGAAGAAACTCAAAAGGAACTGAAAAAATACTTCTTCAAGAATTTTTAAACAAGCTCTGAGTATTTAACAAAAAAGAAGCAGTATCTTTTTACTGCTTCTTCACTAATTTAGGTATCTTTATTGTTGTGCCCGCAGGTACATTATCCGGTTTTTTGATAACGTCTGGATTATGCTTTACTATATATGGATATAACGCTTTAGTTCCATAAAAACGAAGAGCCACTCTGGTCAATGTCTCACCCGGCTTTATCGTGTATGTCGCCTGTGTTCCTGCAATGGTATAATTGGTAGAATCGAGTACATACTCAACTTTCTTCTGCTTTTTCGGCTGGGAGGCAGATGTAGCGGCTACTACAGTCTGTTTGACGGCAACCGGTGCTTCCTGCTGTTTTATTACAGGCTCAGCAATCAGCTTCTTCGACACAGTATCTTTTACGGCAATCGCCACACTGTCCTTAACACCGACACTATCCATCAAGACCGTACTACCTGCCGCATTGCCAACTTCATTGTCAGCGGTTTCCTCCACAGGTGATTCAGCCGATAATCCGTCAAACCAATCAGGATAATACAAATAAGCGACGGTTCCTGCACATAGCAATACCACAAGAGCCACGATGGCAATGAAGTATTTCATTGCGGAAGATTCAGCCGGACCGGCAGTTTTGATAACCTCCACCCTCTCTTCATTAACTTCCTCCGAAGCCACAGTCTCCACAGGAACAACGGCTTCTTCTACAGGTTCCGGTTCGACAGGACTATCGATTTTCTCCGCAATCTCCGGTGTCTCAACCGCACTACCGGCAACCACTTCCGGCACAGCATCTTCCACTTTCTGCTCCGTATCTTCATCTTCCTCACTGTCACTATCTACAGGGGTATCTTCTAAAACAGTACCTTCATTGAGCACTACTGTTTCAAAATGCGCAAACGGCTTATTGATAATATCTTTCAAAGCAGGCTCCGGAGTAAATGAAACTTTGGTATGGCCTTGTATCTCAAAGCGTTCCCCAGTATTGACATTTACACTCTCCCGGCTTTCCACATCAATCAGTTTAAAAGCGCCCAGACCTTTAATCTTCACATACTTGTCTTTTTCCAACGCTTCTTCAATCAGTTGGAAAAACTCTTTCACAAAACTATCGGCATTCTTCTTGCTCATGCCATGCTTCTCAGCCAGCAAATCAATCAGATCCTGTATGTTTAGTTTTTCATGCATAATATGGAAGATTTAAAAAGAAAGATTACTTAAACTTATCCTTTAGCAAGGTACTGGGTTTATATGTCAGCACCAGTTTAGGCGGAACCAGCATACGCTGTTTGGTTGTTGGATTTACGGATATACGTTCCGCTTTCTTTTTCACTTCGAATGTTCCAAAGCCTTGTATGGAAATCGTATTTCCTTCTTCCAGTTGCCGCGTCATATCCGACAGTAAAGATGTAACCAATTCCGAAGTATCCTTCAAAGTATACCCCAACCTGCGTGACAATTCCGAAGTAAATTCTTTGTTATTCAAAATCCAAGCTTTAAAATTGTGAACTACGGTGCTATATTAGCAAATCTTCCCCACATACACAACAAGTACGAAAGGAAATATTTAAATAATCCGTCCAAAAAGGTCGAAATCATCGGAATTTATTATCTCTACCTGATAAAAGCCGCCAATCTCCAACGGTTCATCACCACATTCAATCAGCACTTCCGGGTCTACTTCGGGAGAATCGAACTCCGTACGTCCGATATAGTAATCACCTTCCAGACGGTCGATTATTACTCTCATCTGCCTGCCTACCTTTGCTGCGCTCAGTTCGGCAGAAATACCTTGCTGGATGGACATCAATTCATCCAACCGGGCTTGCTTTACTTCTTGAGGAATGCTGTCTTCGTAATGGGCAGCGGCATACGTACCTTCCTCCTCGGAATACGCAAATGCCCCCATTCTGTCGAAGCGCACCTTACGGACAAACTCCTTCAGCTCTTCAAAGTCAGCTTCCGTTTCTCCAGGATGCCCCACCATAAGCGTAGTGCGCAAGTGAATTCCCGGAACTTCTTCCCGAAACTTTTCTATCAACCGATAAGTATCCTCTTTGGTAACATGACGACGCATTTTCTCCAGCATATTATCACTGATATGCTGCAAGGCAATATCCATATATTTACATACATTGGGACGCTCGCGCATTACGCGGAATAAATCCATCGGGAAATGAGCCGGATAAGCATAATGCAAACGTATCCATTCCACACCTGGAATTTCCGAGATTTTTTCGATTAATTGGGGCAACATCTGCCTCTTATATAAATCTACGCCATAATAGGTCAATTCCTGCGCAATAACCTGAAACTCTTTCACTCCGCGGGCCACAAGATACTTCACCTCATCCAGGATTTCTTCCATAGGACGCGACACATGCCGGCCTGTAATAATAGGAATGGCACAATAAGAGCATTTGCGGTCGCATCCTTCCGATATTTTCAGATAGGCATAATGCTGGGGAGTGGTCAGTGTACGCTCTATGTGCAGCTCCTCATGGTATGCCTTACCCAAGTCCTGCAGCAACTCTTTCCAATTGAACTTACCGTAAAACTTATCCACCTGAGGAATCTCAATCGCCAATTCCTTCAGATAACGTTCCGAAAGGCAACCCATAACATAGAGTTTCTCCAGTTCGCCTTCTTCCTTGTCCTGCGCAAATTCAAGAATCATATTGATGGACTCCTCTTTTGCATCGCCGATGAAACCACAGGTATTAATTACGGCAATCTCTCCTTTCGGACGCTCGGCATCATGCGTTACATGAAAACCCGCTTCCTCCAGTTGGCGCATCAAATGCTCCGAGTCCACTAAATTTTTAGAGCAGCCTAATGTTATGATATCAATGGTTTTCCGTTTCATGCATTCCCTCCGAACAATGAATCGACAAACTCTTTTTTACGGAACACCTGCAAGTCCTCTATACCTTCTCCCAGACCGATGTACTTTACCGGAATCTTAAACTGGTCGGAGATTCCGATTACAACACCGCCTTTAGCCGTTCCGTCCAGCTTGGTTACAGCCATTGCCGTAACCTCCGTTGCCAAAGTAAACTGCTTGGCCTGCTCAAATGCGTTTTGTCCGGTGGAACCGTCCAAAACAAGCAATACCTCATTCGGAGCATCCGGCACAACCTTCTTCATTACATTCTTAATTTTGGTCAGCTCATTCATCAGACCCACTTTATTATGCAGACGTCCGGCCGTATCTATAATCACCACATCGGCATTATTGGCTACCGCTGAACTCAAAGTATCAAATGCCACAGAAGCAGGGTCAGCACCCATTTTCTGTTTAATGACGGGAACCCCCACACGTTCGCCCCAGATAACCAGCTGCTCCACCGCCGCTGCACGGAAAGTATCGGCAGCACCCAGATAAACGGATTTGCCGGCTTTCTTAAACTGATAAGCCAGTTTGCCTATAGTCGTGGTTTTTCCTACACCATTCACTCCCACTACCATAATCACGTATGGCTTCTTCGTAACAGGAGTTTCAAAGTCGTCCACATCATCCGAGTTGTTCTCTGTGAGCAAAGCAGCGATTTCATCGCGCAGAATCACATTCAGCTCCTTCGCATT
>ERZ773224.2631-NODE-2631-length-18142-cov-9.539835_pt1 | contig 18142 bp, 10 predicted proteins | sample MGYA00580526_ERZ773224 | MGnify/ENA primary metagenome ERZ773224 (study PRJEB29015, sample SAMEA2737743) | human gut metagenome | biome: human gut; feature: human-associated habitat; material: faeces | place: China | collected 2012 ... | reverse complement strand
ATGGCCGAGGCCGCAAAAGCGCGCGGGGTTGCAGCGGTGCATTGCCAAACGGCGGAAGAAGTGCTACAATATGTACGGCAATTCGTGCGCCCCGGTGACGCTGTGCTGGTAAAGGCCAGCCACAGCATGGGCCTGGAGCAGCTGCTGCAGGAATACTATAAGGAATTGCCGCAGGGGTAAGCACCCCAACACACGTTTGGAGGAATCAACGGCATGGAGCAAATCTCATCCCTGTTGGCGGCGGCAGCCGTCGGCGGCTTTGCCATCACGGCGGTGGCGGGCAAATTCATGATCCCGGCGCTGCACCGGCTGCACTTTGGCCAGACCATCCGCGAGGAGGGCCCCACATGGCACAGCAAGAAAAACGGCACCCCCACCATGGGCGGCCTCTGCTTTATTCTGGGCATTCTGGCCACACTGGGCATCGTCTGGGTCATGTACAGCCCTAAGCTGCCGGAGGTGCTTGGTATGCCGCAGCTGCAGGCCGGTATGCTGGTGCTGTTTCTCGCGTTCGGCTCGGGCCTCATCGGCTTTCTGGATGACTTCATTAAGGTCGTCAAGCATCGCAACCTCGGCCTGACCGAGGCGCAGAAGATGATTTTGCAGATCGCGCTGACCTTCGGGTTCATGTTCGGCCTGCACAGCCTCGGGCTGCTGACCACGCAGGTCCAGTTCCCGATTTTTGGGCTGGTGGACATGGGCTTGCTCTACTATCCCATCGCCTTCTTTGGCATCATCTTCCTTGTCAACGCTGTCAACCTGACCGACGGTCTGGACGGCCTGTGCACCGGCGTGACCTTCGTGTCGATGATCGGCTATCTGCTGGCCGGCAGTCTGCTGGGCTTTGTACATGTTTCGCTGATCGCCGCTGCCACGGCGGGTGCCTGCGCGGGCTTTCTGGTCTGGAACTTCTACCCGGCCAAGGTCTTTATGGGCGACACCGGCAGCATGTTCTTCGGCGGCATCGTAACGGCGCTGGCCTTTGTGATGCAGCGACCCGAGCTGGTGCTCTTTTTCGGCATTGTCTACATCTGGGACGCGATGACCGTTGTCATCCAGCGCACGTATTTTAAGGCGACCCACGGCAAGCGCATCTTCCGCATGACGCCGATCCACCACGCCTTTGAGATGCGCGGCTGGCGCGAGGTCAAGATCGACGGCTTCTTTGCGCTGATTGCCGTCATCGGTGTGGCAATGGGAATTTTTTACATCTGTGTGGCATAAGCAGCGGGGCCGGGCCTACCCGGCCTCTGCCTGTTTCTGCCCCTAAGGGAGGTGACCGCCCATGAGCACTGCCGTGAGCATTGTGCGTACACTGCTGGGCCTTTTGTTTGACCATACCATCGGAAATATTGTGCGCATGATACCCATCATACGCCTGCCCAAGCTGGAGCGGGGGCCGGTCTCCCGGGGCTTTCTTGCCATGCTGCTGGGCATTTTGTTCTTCGGGCTGACGATGCTGTTCTCGGCCAGCTATTCCAGTGCCTACGCCACCAGCGGTAAACTGTACAGTATCATCAAACCGCAGGTCATGATTGCACTTGTGGGGCTGGCCTTTATGTGGATCCTGTCCAACATCAACTACCGCGCACTGCGTCTGATGAGTGAGAGTCTGTACATCATGACCATTGTGCTGCTGATCCTGACGCTGCTCAGCCCGGAGGACACCAACGGTACCTACCGCTGGGTGTATCTGCCGGGCGGTGCCTCCTTCCAGCCGTCGGAGCTGGCAAAATTCTCACTCATGATCTGGACGGCAGATATGCTGGACCGCGACTATGACAAGAAGAACAGGCTGTGGTACGGCGCGATAAAGCCTGCGCTGCCGCTGCTGCCCATCCTGTATCTGTTGCACAAGGAGTCGCACAACTCCGCCATGATCCTGCTCTGCCTGATTTTTGCCACGATGCTCGTCTGCACCCTCTCACCCGGCCGCTGGCTGCTGCCGCTCGTTCCGGCGTGTGTAGTAGCCGCCATCTACTTCCTGAAGGGGTTGGCCGGCGGGGAAGGCTACGCCGCGGGCCGTATGAACGCTATCTGGGGTCTTGCGCCGCTGGATACTGCCGGTATGCTGTGGCAGACCCGTCAGAGCATCTATGCCATCTCCACAGGCGGCATGTTCGGCGTGGGCATCGGCGCGAGCGTGCAGAAGCACCAGTGGCTGCCCTACGCCGAAAACGACTTTATCTTCGGCGTCATCGGTGAGGAGCTGGGCTTCTTCGGCTGCGTTATCCTCATCGGTGCGTTTGCGGTGCTGCTGATCATGGGCGTTATGATCGCCCTGCGCGCGCCCGACCTGTACGGCACGGTGCTGGGCATCGGCATCATCTCGCAGATCGCCTGGCAGGTGTTTCTGCATATCGCCGTCGGCACGGCACTGATCCCCAACACCGGCATCAGCCTGCCGTTCTTCTCCTCCGGCGGCACCAGTCTGCTGCTGCTGCTGAGCGAGATGGGCGTGCTGTTGAGTATCTCGCGCGCCGGAAATGCCCGGGAACAGCGCCTGGCAGAGCAGCACCGCGCCGAGACAGAACGGATGCTGCAGCGCACCCGCTACCGCAGCAGAGCCGCGCGGTAGGGGGGACGCCCGATGTCCGCGGCACGGCGGGCACAGCCTATATTTTATTCTCATGGAGGTCCATCATGCGCGTTTTAATTGCTGCCGGCGGTACAGCCGGTCACATCAACCCGGCGCTGGCGATTGCCGGTGCCCTGAAGGCCGCGGACCCGACGGCGGAGATCCACTTTGCGGGCCGCCGCGAGGGGATGGAGTACGGCCTTGTCACCAAGGCAGGCTACCCCTTCCATCACATTGAGATCAACGGCTTCCAGCGCCATTTGAGCCTGGAAAACATTGGCCGGAACATCGTAGCCATCTGGCATCTGGCGCTGTCCGGCCCGCGCACCCGGAAGATTCTGAACGAGGTCAAGCCCGACCTTGTCATCGGCTGCGGCGGCTACGTCAGCGGGCCTATCGTCCGCGCGGCAGCCCGGCGCGGCATCAAGACAGCCATCCATGAGCAGAACGCCTTCCCGGGCGTGACCAACAAGCTGCTGGCGAAGGAGGTCAACATTGTGCTGGCCGCCAGCGCGGACGCGGTTGAAAAGCTCGGCGCACCGGAAAAAACCACCGTCGTGGGCAACCCTGTCCGCCCCGAGGTGCTGACCGCGGACCGCGCCGCAGCGCGCGCCAAGCTGAACGCAGGAAACCGCACCGTGATTTTGAGCTTCGGCGGCAGTCTCGGTGCGGACCGCATCAATCAGGTCGTGGCCGACCTCTGCGCCTGGGAAAAGCAGACGCACCGGAACGTGCTTCACCTGCACGCCACCGGCAGCCGCGGCGTCAAGCTGTTTGAAGGGCTGGAAAAGGAAAAGGGCTTTGCCCCCGGCGAGAACCTCGTCGTGACGGAGTATATCAACAACATGCCCCAGCTGCTGGCCGCGGCAGATCTCGTCATTGCCCGCTCCGGCGCACTGACGCTGGCCGAGCTCGAGGCTGTGGGCCGCGCATCGGTGCTGATCCCCAGCCCGAACGTGGCCGAAAACCACCAGTATTACAATGCCCTTGAGCTGCAAAAGGCCGGTGCGGCAGTCGTCATCGAGGAAAAGAACCTGACCGGTGACGGTCTTGTCAAAACTGTTGAGACCCTGCTGACCACCCCCGGCAAGCTGGCCGAGATGGGCGCCAACGCCAAGACCCTCGGCAACCCGCACAGCCTTGATTTGATTACCGAAAAGCTGCTGAAGTTGGTCAACGGCTAAGCAAGGCTGCATACACCCTGTAGGAGCGAACATCGTTCGCCCGCCCGATGCGACGAGCGTCGCCGGGCCACACCCCGTAGGGGTGCATTCTATATGCGCCCGCCCAACGTACCATCCACCCACGGGCAGCCGCCCCAAAATTCACCGGAAAGGAGCCGCTTATGGACCGCAACCAGCGCAGCCGCAGGCAAAAATCCGCAAACGGCTCCTACGCCCAACAGTCCCGCCGCAGTATGGGCAGCCGCTTGGGCCTTGAAAAAAGGAACACCCCGCGCCCCAAAGCGCCGCCTGAAAAGGCCGCGCCTGCTCCCCATGCGCCCCCGCGGCAGCGCCCTGCGCAGGAGATCAATCCCCAGAAGGCAGGCTACCGCCCCGGCACGCCAAGGCGCACGCGCCGCATCACACAGGCGGAGATCATACGGGCAAAGCGCCGCCGCCGTCTGCTGGGGGCGCTCGGCGTGCTGGCCGTGCTGGCCGTGGGTGCGTTTGTGTCGATCAACCTTCTGTTCAAGGTCACGATCTTCCGGGTAGAGAGCTATGACGGCTCCCAGCCCGTCGATACCGGCATCTACACGTCCGACGAGCTGATCGAGGCACTGGGCATCGAGAAAAACTCCAACCTGTTCGCCTTCTCCACCGCGGAAAAGACCCAGCAGCTGGCGCTTCAGTTCCCGTATTTGGAGCGTGTCGCTGTGGAGATCCAACTGCCCGCCGCGGTCATCATCAAGGTCGAGCCCGCCACGGAGCGGTTCGCCTGTATGTACCCCGGCGGGTGGATGGTCTTGAGCGACTCCCTCAAAATTCTGCGCACCGACGTCAGCCAGCCGGACGGCCTGATTCTGCTGACCATGTCGCTGCCCACAGATTTCTCCCCCGTGGTGGGGCAGAACATCGAGCCAAAGAGCTATAACTCACTCCTTAGCGAGACACAGCAGGCCACAGCGGAGACAGCGGGTCTGCAGGCCAGCGCACTGCAAACGCTGACCGAAATGCGGGATGGCCTGCAGGAGAACAATCTGTTTGACGGCACGACGGCGCTGAACATCCAGGATCTGAGTGATATTGAGTTCACCTACCAAAACCGCGTTCAGGTGCTGCTGGGCAGTGAGACGAACCTCGCCTACAAGCTGCGACTGGCCGCTGCCGCGCTGACCGACCCGGAAAAGGGTCTGGCCGCCGGTGATAAGGGCGTGCTCGACATCTCGACCCAGCGCAGCGACGGCGACATCCGCGCCTACTTCGCCCCCGATACCCCCGAACCGACACCTGCCCCGGAGCCGACCCCGTCCCCCGAGGAGCAGACCGACCCCGAAAGCCCCACAGAATAACCCCAACGCCCCGACAAACCGTCGGGGCGTTTTTTGTACAAGTCGACAGAAAAAATTGTATAAAAAACACCCCGCAGCGCCTTACACATGAGCTACCTTGGGGATTGTTGTTGTTCACCGATTCAGAAAAATCCGCAACGCACATGTGTCTAACACATCCAAATTCTTTCTCCGTTTGTGATGAATTCAAACAGGCAATATTTCTGCGCATTATCGGTCGGCACCAGCCGAGGCCCTGCCCGTTGCAAAGTTGCCGTCTGTGGTCAAGGTGGCATTGTAGCAGTTGATGGCAGCAGTGTCGTGTTCGTACATCGTGGCGAGAGTAAGCGAAAACCAAAAAGGGCAGAGCGAAATTAGCGCGGATGCTATCAGACTATTGTGGAGAATGCAGGAAACTATATTAAGATAATAAGCAAAAAATCAAGGAGTTAACATTAAGTAGTCATAAAAGTGCTTGAAAGTATGCGACGAATTTGATTTAATTAGTATTAGAAGAAGATAATAGAAAGGAGATGTGTAGTGCATGTTGTCGGGAAAACAAATTGCCGAGGCAAGAAAGCGAAAAGGACTAACGCAAGAGGCCTTGGCGGCAGAACTTGGAGTATCGAGACAAACGATTGCAAAATGGGAACAAGAAATTTCAACACCCAGTGTTACAAATGCACATAGACTGATAGATATTCTAGGCCTACAGGAAATGGAGAATAAATCGTCTACCGAAGATGAAGGCAATGCAAGAACTATTTGTAAAAAGAGATTAACAAAGAGATTGTTGATTGAACTTTGGGCAGTATATGTTGGGATAGCATTTCTCTGCTTTTTTTCTATTGGAATTGTGGCATTGTTTTTTATCCCTGCAATATCGGTTGTCCTAATATTAGTTGCTATTGTAGTGCAGGAAGTAAGGGGAAAGAAGACAGATTCACCGATGAAGATTCTTCTCGGCGGAATATGCTTTATTGGGCTTGCCATACTGGCAGTAGTTGCTATACTTGCAAGTGGGTTTGTTCTAAGAGAAAATTATCAACATAAAGCTTTTTATTCTGTTCCTGCTATACAACTAAAAAAATATTCGGCAATTAATGAGTGGATTGATGAATGCAAAACGATAGGACCTGATATTTATGGGCAATGTATTGAATTGCCGTCAGATAAGACAATCTGTCTCTATATTGTATATAGACATCAGGTGACGGACGCATCGGATGCAAGCCTCGTTTCAGATCCGCTACATATGCGATTCATTGCAAAATACCGTGGTGGTACTGAATATGATGGGGTGGATTTGTATTTTCTCCAAGGGAGAAGTAGTTATCAGATGCTTTTCTCTATTGACGGAAGTGAACCTTATTATAACAGTATGGCAACTGTTAATCCAATGCTTATAGATGATGTGAAGGCACTATTTAACAATCTGCAAGGAGATGAAAAAAATGCTTAAAAAGGTTAAAAAAATAGTTGCACTGATGATGGCGACAATGGCGCTTTCTACATTATTCGTGACGACTGCGTTTGCGCAGGAGAATGATGTACAGTTGCCAACAAAACAGCGATACCACTGGGAAGCAAGGAACAATGCAAAGCTAGGAATTCATTTTGCGTCTCTGCATCCGGTGAGTATCAAGTAAAACACAAACAACACCCCAAAGTTGGAAAAGGTACTTTGGGGTGTTGTTATTTAGGTGTGCCCAGCATGGGCAACAGCTAGGTGATGAAAGACCACTACGCGTTTGGCAGTAGGAAGCGTTAGCCGAAGGCAAGGGGGCCAAACGTGGGGGAGGAAAAAAATCTGAAGGGAGCCAGATGTTAACAAAAAATGCTGGCTGGCAAACTCTTGAACCGATGAACAGAAATCCCATAGTAGTTTAGTATTGAACAGCACTCCATTTGTTAGACAGTATGATATACTATCTAACAAGTGGGGTGCTGTTCAACAAAAGACGCTGTGGGGTTTTTGCTATGTTGTAGGGGTCGATGTTTGCATCGACCCGCGGGCGAATGACGAGCATCCGCCCCTACGGATAAACAGCTGAATAAAAATTACACGTTCAGCTCCACATGCTGGCCCAGGTCCTCTTTGTTGGCGTCCAGCACGGGCTGGATGACGTCGCGCAGGAACTCGGTGACCTGCTCGGCGCTGCGGCCCGTAAAGGCTTCGGGGGAGAGCTCGGCTTCGATTTCCTCGCGGGTCAGGCCGAATGCAGGGTCAGCCTCGACGCGGGCAATCATGTCGTTGGGCTTGCCCTCCTGCTTGACAACGGCAGCGGCGGCCACGGCGTGCTCACGCAGACGCTCGTGCAGCTCCTGACGGTCACCGCCCTTCTTGACGGCCTTCATCATGATGTTCTCGCTTGCCATGAACGGCAGCTCGGCCATGACGCGGGCACGGACGACCTTCGGGTAGACGACCAGCCCGTCGGAGACGTTCAGCAGGATGTTCAGGATGGCGTCAGCAGCCAGGAAGCCCTCGGCCATCGCAATGCGCTTGTTGGCGGAGTCGTCCAGCGTGCGCTCAAACCACTGGGTACCGGCAGTGATGGCGGGGTTCAGCACGTCCACCATCAGGTAGCGGCTCAGCGCACAGATGCGCTCGCAGCGCATGGGGTTGCGCTTGTAGGGCATAGCGGAGGAACCGATCTGGTTCTTCTCAAACGGCTCCTCCATCTCCTTGAAGTTCGCCAGCAGGCGGATGTCCGTCGCCATCTTCATGGCGGACTGGCCGATGCCTGCCACGGCGGACAGCACATTGTAGTCCACCTTGCGGCTGTAGGTCTGGCCGCAGACCGGCACGACCTTGGTAAAGCCCATCTGGGCGCAGACGTCGGCCTCGACGGCCTTGATCTTGGCGGAGTCGCCGTTGAACAGCTCCACAAAGCTGGCCTGGGTGCCGGTGGTGCCCTTAACGCCGCGCAGTGCCAGCTGGGAGATCTGGTGGTCAAGCTCCTCCAGATCCATGTACAGCTCGTTCATCCAGAGCGTGGCGCGCTTGCCGACGGTGGTCAGCTGCGCAGGCTGGCAGTGGGTGTAGGCCAGGCAGGGCATGGCCTTGTACTCGTCGGCGAACTTGGCCAGATTTGCCAGCACGCCGATGACCTTCTTGCGCACGAGCTGCAGGCCCTCGCGCATGATGATGACGTCGGTGTTGTCACCGACATAGCAGCTGGTCGCGCCCAGATGGATGATGCCCTTTGCCTTGGGGCACTGCAGGCCGTAGGCGTAGACGTGGCTCATCACGTCATGGCGGACGAGCTTCTCGCGCGCAATGGCGTCCTCATAGTTGATGTCGTCCTTGTGCGCCTCCAACTCGGCAATCTGCTCATCGGTGATGGCCAAGCCCTGCTTCTGCTCGGCCTTAGCCAGCGCGATCCACAGCCGGCGCCAGGTGCGGAACTTGTTGTCGTCAGAGAAGATGTACTGCATCTCATCCGACGCATAGCGGGTAGAGAACGGCGAAATATATTTGTCGTGTTGTGCCATTGGGTCAAATCCTCACAATCTTTTAAGCTGATAGTTCCAGTATAGCAGAAACTTCCCGAAATATCAAAGCTTGAAATAATTTACGCCGCCCTCAAAGATCGGCTGGTATTTGTCACCGGTGACGTTCTTATAGAGCTGCTCGCCGCTGCGCTCGCTGTGGCCCATCTTGCCAAAGACACGGCCATCCGGGCTCGTGATGCCCTCGATTGCCAGCACGGAGCCGTTCGGATTGTAGCGCATGTCCATCGTCGGGCGGCAAAGCAGGTCAACGTACTGGGTCGCAATCTGGCCGTTGTCGATGAGCTGGTTCAGCAGCTGCTCGTTGCAGACAAAGCGGCCCTCGCCGTGGCTGATGGCGATCAGGTGCTCGTCGTTGATGTCGCATTTGCTCAGCCAGGGGCTCTTGTTGCTGGCCACGCGGGTACGCACCAGCATGGACTGGTGGCGGTGGATCGTATTAAACGTCAGCGTCGGGTCGCTTTCGGTGATGGGACGGATCTCGCCGTAGGGGACCAGGCCCAGCTTGATGAGTGCCTGGAAGCCGTTGCAGATGCCCAGAGCCAGACCGTCGCGCTGGTTCAGCAGACGGTTGACTGCGTCGGCCACCGACGGATTGCGGAAGAACGCCGCAATGAACTTGGCGCTGCCGTCCGGCTCGTCGCCGCCGGAGAAGCCGCCCGGCAGCATCAGGATCTGCGCCTCGTCCAGCTCCTTCACCAGCGCCTCGCAGCTCTCGGCCACGTTGGCGGGGGTCAGGTTTTTCAGCACCAGAACATGCGGGTCGCCGCCTGCGCGGCGGAACGCGCGGGCCGTGTCGTACTCGCAGTTCGTGCCGGGGAATACGGGGATGACGACCCGCGGCGTCGCCAGGCGCACAGAGGGAGCCACGCGCTTGTTGGCGGGGCAGTCATGCTCCAGCGCGGGGACGAACTCACCGGCCTTGCGGTAGGGGAATACCGGCTCGAGCTTTTGCTCCCACAGCTCCTGCAGACGGGCCAGATCAATGGCCTTGCCCTCGGCCTCCAGCGTGTAGTCCACGGTGGTGAAGCCGAGGAACTCACCGGCGGAGGCATCAAGCAGCTCCAGAATGACCGCGCCGTAGGCGGGCTTGAACAGATCGTTCAGGTCGATGTCATTGGACAGCTGCAGACCCACATGGTTGCCGACGCACATCTTGAACAGTGCCTCGGCCACACCGCCGTAGCCCGGCGTGGCGGCAGCCAGCACCTTGCCCTCGTCGATCATCTGTTCGACGGTCTTGTAAATGGCAATCAGGCTGCCGATCTCGGGCAGACCGTTCTTGTAGTTGGGGCGCAGGATGACAACGGAGCTGTTGGCCTTCTTGAACTCGGGGCTCTGCACGTCGTGGGTGTTGCCGATGGCCGTCGCAAAGCTGACGAGCGTCGGGGGCACGTCCAGGCCCTCAAAGCTGCCGGACATCGAGTCCTTGCCGCCGATGGACGCAATGCCCAGACCCATCTGGGCATCCAGCGCACCGAGCAGGGCGGCCAGCGGCTTGCCCCAGCGCTCGGGCTTATCGTTCAAATGCTCAAAATATTCCTGGAACGTCAGGTACATGTCCTCGTGGTGGAAGCCCGCGCAGACCAGCTTGGTCACGCTCTCGACCACGGCCATATACGCGCCGCGGTAGGGGTCAGCCTCGGTCAGGTAGGGGTTAAAGCCCCAAGCCATGCCGGAGCAGGTCGTCGTCTCGCCGTCTACTGGCAGCTTGGCGGCCATGGCCATCGTCGGGGTCAGCTGGTATTTACCGCCGTAGGGCATCAGCACGGTGGCTGCGCCGATGGTGGAGTCGAACCGCTCGCCCAGGCCCTTTTGGCTGCAGACGTTCAGGTCGCTGACCATGGATTCCAGCTTCTGCTCAAACGTTGCACCGGCAAACTGGGGCTGCCAGACATGGCCCGGCAGGATGTGCGCATCAGCGTGGCGCTCGGCACCGTTGGAGTTCAGGAACTCGCGGGAGAGGTCAACGATGGTCTTGCCGTTCCAGACCTCGCGCATCCGCTTTTCCTCGGTGACGGTGGCAACGATAGTCGCCTCGAGGTTTTCCTCGGCGGCGTACTTTATAAAGGTCTCGGCGTCCTCGGCAGCAACGGCCACGGCCATACGCTCCTGGCTCTCCGAAATGGCCAGCTCGGTGCCGTCCAGACCCTCGTACTTGCGGGTGACCTTGTTCAGGTCGATGTGCAGGCCGTCGGCCAGCTCACCGATGGCAACGGACACACCGCCTGCGCCGAAGTCGTTGCAGCGCTTGATAAGGCGGCAGGCGTCCTCGCGGCGGAACAGACGCTGCAGCTTGCGCTCGATGGGCGCGTTGCCCTTCTGCACCTCGGCACCGCATGTCTCAAGGCTTGTCAGCTTATGCGCCTTGGAGGAACCGGTGGCACCGCCGACACCGTCGCGGCCCGTGCGTCCGCCCAGCAGGATGACGACATCACCCGGGGCGGGCTCCTCGCGGCGGACATGGCTGGCAGGCGTCGCGCCGACAACTGCGCCGATCTCCATGCGCTTGGCGGCGTAGCCGGGGTGGTACAGCTCTGCGACCTGACCGGTGGCAAGGCCGATCTGGTTGCCGTAGCTGGAATAGCCCGCGGCAGCCGTCGTGACCAGCTTGCGCTGGGGCAGCTTGCCGGGCATTGTCTCGGAAACAGGCTTCAGCGGATCAGCCGCACCGGTCACGCGCATGGCCTGATAGACATAGCTGCGTCCGGACAGCGGGTCACGGATGGCACCGCCAATGCAGGTCGCCGCGCCGCCGAAGGGCTCGATCTCGGTGGGGTGGTTGTGGGTCTCGTTCTTGAACAGGAACAGCCAGTCCTGCTGCTCACCGTCCACGTCACACTTGATCTTGACGGTGCAGGCGTTGATCTCCTCGCTCTCGTCAAGGTTCTTCAGAATGCCGCGCTGCTTCAGCGCCTTGGCACCGATGGTCGCGCAGTCCATCAGGGTGCGGTTTTTCTTGTCGCGGCCCGTCTCGGCGCGCAGTGCCATGTAGCGGTCAAATGCGGCCTGCACCAGCTCGTCGTCGATCTTCACGTCGTCCAGGATCGTGCCGAACGTCGTGTGGCGGCAGTGGTCGGACCAGTAGGTGTCGATCAGACGGATCTCGGTGATGGTCGGGTCGCGGTGCTCGGATTTGAAGTAGTTCTGGCAGAACACGATGTCCGCATGGTCCATCGCCAGGCCCTTCTCATTGCGGAACGCTTCCAGCGCGTCGTCGTCCAGCGCGGTGAAGCCGGTCAGTGTCTCGACCTCCGTCGGGATGGCAAACTCCATTTTCAGGGTGCTGCGCTCGTCAAGGCTTGCCTCGCGGGCCTCGACGGGGTTGATGACGTACTTCTTGATGGCGGCCAGGTCGGCGTCGGTCAGGTCGCCGTCCAGCAGATAGACGCGGGCGGAGCGCACCGCGGGGCGCTCGCCCTGGCTCAGCAGCTGGATGCACTCGCTGGCAGAGTCGGCGCGCTGGTCAAACTGGCCGGGCAGGTACTCGACGGCAAAAACGGTCTTGGCGTCGGGCAGCTTGTCGTAGGTCACGTCAACAGGCGGCTCACTGAACACGGTGGGCACAGCCTGCTGGAACAGCACTGCGTCGATGCCCTCGACGTCATAGCGGTTCAAAAGGCGCAGACCGGTCAGATTCTGGATGCCGACCAGATCGACCAGCTCATGCAGAAGCCCCTGTGCCTCGCCGTCAAAGCCGGGCTTTTTCTCAACATAAATGCGATATACCATTGTATTTCCTCCTGAGAGTTAAATTTGCAGGAAGTGACGGACGGAAAGCCTTCCCCCTGGGGGAAAAAGGTGGCCGAGGCCCCGTCCGAGGGCGGATGAGGGGAAAGTGTACCGCTGTATCCCGTTGACGGATCGCTGCGGGAAGTTTGCCCTCATCAGTCACCTTCGGTGACAGCTTCCCCCGAGGGGGAAGCCTTTTTACTGCATTGCTGCCAGCGCTCTTGCCCCAATGTCACTGCGCTTGTGCAGCTTGTCAAAATGGATGCTCTCCGTGGCGGCATACGCCTTTTTCAGCGCCTCGGGCAGGGTGTTGGCCGTGGCGGTCACGCCCAGCACGCGCCCGCCGTTCGTGACGAGGCTGCCGTCCTTGATGGCTGTGCCGGCGTGGTAGACCGTCACATCGGCGGTGTCCAGCTGGCCCGCGGTCAGGCCGGTGATCTCCTTGCCCTTCTCGTAGGCGAGGGGATAGCCGCCGCTGGCTAAGATGACACAAGCCGCCGCGCCGTCGCTGAATTTGACATCGGTCTTGTCCAGCGTGCCGTTCGTTGTGGCCTCCATCACGGTCAGCAGATCGCTTTCCAGCAGGGGCAGCACGACCTGCGTCTCGGGGTCGCCGAAGCGGCAGTTGTACTCGATGACCTTCGGGCCGTCGGGGGTCAGCATCAGGCCGAAATACAGGCATCCCTTGAAGGGGCAGCCCTCGGCCTGCATGGCCGCAACCGTGGGCAGGAAAATCTCCTGCATGCAGCGCTCGGCGACTGCGGGCGTGTAGTAGGGGTTCGGGGCCACGGTGCCCATGCCGCCGGTGTTCAGGCCCTCGTCGTGGTCGAGAGCACGCTTGTGGTCCATGCTCGAGACCATCGGCTTGACGGTCTTGCCGTCGCAGAAGGACAGCACGCTGACCTCGGGGCCGGTCAGGAACTCCTCGACGACCACATGGTTGCCGGACGCGCCGAACTTTTTGTCCAGCATGATCTCCTTGACGCCGTCGGCGGCCTCCTGCTCATTCTGGCAGATCAGCACGCCCTTGCCCAGTGCCAGACCGTCCGCCTTGATGACGACGGGGTATTTGCCCTCGGCTTTGATGTAGTCCATGACCTTCTCGGGGTCGTCGAACGTTTCATATTTGGCCGTAGGGATGCCGTATTTCTTCATCAGGTCCTTGCTGAACACCTTGCTGGCCTCAATGCGGGCCGCGGCCTTGTCGGGACCGAATGCCGGGATGCCCACAGCGGCCAGCGCATCGACCATGCCCAGCGCCAGCGGGTCGTCCTGGGCGACGACGACATAGTCAAAGGCTTCTTCCTTGGCAAATTTGACCATGGCGTCCACGTCGGTGGCCGGGATGGCCTTGCAGTGGGCGTCATAGCTGATGCCGCCGTTGCCGGGCGCACACCAGATCTCGGAACAGCGGGGGCTTTTTTTCAGCGCGCGGATGATGGCGTGCTCACGCCCGCCGCCGCCTACAACCAGAATTTTCATAAGCGTCCTCCTTGACAGCACAACAGCCCGCGACGAAAAATCGCCGCAGGCGAGTTGTTTTTGCGTTTAATGATGGAACAGCCGGATGCCGCAGAACGCCATCGCAATGCCGTACTTGTTGCAGGTGTCGATCACCTGTGCGTCGCGGATGGAGCCGCCCGGCTGTACAATGGCGGTCACGCCGCTGCGGCGCGCGCGCTCGATGTTATCGCCGAACGGGAAGAAGGCATCACTGCCCAGGCTCACACCGGTCACGGCATCCAGCCAGGCGCGCTTTTCCTCGACGGTCAGCGGGGCCGGCTGCTCGGTGAAGGTCTCGGCCCAGACATCGTCGCCGATGACATCCTCCGGCGTGTCGCCGATGTAAACATCGATCGCGTTGTCGCGGTTCGGCTTGGCAATGTCAGCGCGGAACGGCAGGTCCAGCACCTTCGGCATGTGGCGCAGCTGCCAGTTGTCGGCCTTCTGGCCCGCCAGGCGGGTGCAGTGCACGCGGCTCTGCTGGCCCGCACCGACGCCGATGGTCTGGCCGTCCTGCACGTAGCAGACGCTGTTGGACTGGGTGTATTTCAGCACGATCAGGCTGATGATGAGGTCGCGGCGCTGCTCGTCGCTGATGACCTTGTTCTCGGTCACAACGTTCTGCAGCATCGTCTCATTGGAAATATCCAGGTCCTGACGGCCCTGCTCGAAGGTCACGCCAAAGACCGTGCGGGTCTCCAGCGGCTTCGGCTCGTAGTCGGCGTCGATCTGGACGATGGCGTAGCCGCCCTTCTTCTTGGATTTCAGCACCTCCAGCGCGTCGGTGTCGTAGCCGGGCGCAATGATGCCGTCGGAGACCTCATGCTGAATCAGCTTCGCGGTGCTCAGGTCGCAGACATCGGACAGCGCGATCCAGTCGCCGAAGCTGGACATACGGTCCGCACCGCGGGCACGGGCGTAGGCGCAGGCCAGCGGGGAAAGCTCGGTCTCCGGCGCAATGTGGTACATGGCGCGCAGGGTCTCATCCAGCGGCAGACCGATGGCCGCACCGGCGGGGGAGACGTGCTTGAAGCTGGCGGCAGCGGGCTGGCCGAGTGCCTTCTTCAAATCGCGCACGAGCTGCCAGGAATTGAACGCATCCAGAAAGTTGATGTAGCCAGGGCGTCCGTTCAAAATCTGCACAGGCAGGTCACTGCCGTCCGCCATGTAGATGCGGGCGGGCTTCTGGTTGGGGTTCGTGCCGTATTTCAGCTGAAATTCGTTCATATTAACCCTCCACAGCGGTGTATTTATTCAGGATAATGTCCTCGTACTCGCCGGTTTCCAGCTCGATGCTGCGGACAAACAGGCTGACCTTGTTGTCCTCGTTCAGGCTCACCCACAGCTTGTCGGCAAACTTGTCCGCGTCGTTCGTGTCGATGGCGACGCGCAGCGGCTCACCCGCAAAGCTGGGGATCGGCGCACCGTTCTTGACGTAAGTGCTGATGAAGTGTCCCTCACCGGCCACAGGCTGCGGGTAGTCGAAGGTCTGGCGCTGCACGCTCTCGGCGTTGCCCTCGTCGGACTTGACGATGGACAGCTTGTAGCCGCCGCGGCGCATATCGACGACGCCGGAGATGCGCGGGGTAAAGTTCGGCGCGTCGTCCTCATAGGTGCGGGTCGCCAGCGCAGCCTCAAAGCTGTAGCCGGGGAAAAGGTTGCCGTTCATGAACCGGGCAATCGTGTCGGTCTGGTCGCCGTTCGTGACCACGGTGGTCTCCCGCAGGGTCAGCACAGCGTTGTAGATGATGAGGTGCGGGTCCTCGAGCTTGGCCGGGTCAGCGGCCACCGTGCGGATGCCGCCGTCGATAGGCTCAAACACACGGTTGCGGCTGTTGGCGCTGCGGCCCATGATCCAGTAGGCAACGAACGCCTTCTGGCCGTCGGGGCTTTTGCCCAGCACAATGCCGCGCCCGGGGTAGTCATTCCCGGCAAGATATTTGTACAGATTCTTTTTCATTGTTAAACCTCGTTTTGCGTAAACAGGAAACGGGATTCCCTGCCGTGCAGTGGTGGAAAACGATTTTACACCTCGTCACTGCACACCATCGCCAATGCCTTGGGCAGCAGCTGCCACTCGGCCTCGACCATGACGCGCTTCTGCAGCGTCTCGGGGGTGTCGCCGGGCTCCACGGCCACGGCCTTCTGCAGCAGAATGGGCCCGCCGTCACATTCCTCGTTTACAAGGTGGACGGTAGCGCCGGTCAGCTTCACGCCGCGGGCCAGCGCAGCCTCATGCACGCGCAGTCCGTAGAAGCCGGGGCCGCAGAAGCTGGGGATCAGGCTGGGATGAACATTGATGATTTTATTGCGGTAGGCCGCAATGACCTTTTCGCCCAGCACGCTCAAAAAGCCTGCCAGCACGACCACGTCAATACTGTGCTTCTGCAGAGTGTCCAGCAGGGCGGCGTCAAACGCTGCACTGTCAGCGTAGTCCCTGCGGCTTACCACGGCGGATTCCACACCGAAATTGGCGGCGCGCTCCAGCGCGTAGACGCCGGGCTTGCTGGCAACGACCAGCTCGATTTTGCCGTTCGGGTTCTCTCCGCGGCGCTCGCTTTCCAGCAGGGCCTGCAAATTCGTGCCGCCGCCCGATACCAGTACCGCTACACGCTTCATACCAGCTCGACCCCGTCGCCCTCGACGATGGTGCCCAGACGGTAGGCGTCCTCGCCGTGGGCCTTCAGAATGGCAATGGCCTTGTCCGCATCCTCGGGCGCGACGGTCAGCACCATGCCGACGCCCATGTTGAAGGTGTTGAACATATCGTGCTCGGAGATGCCGCCCTCGTGCTGCATGACGTCGAACAGGGCAGGAATGCGCACATCGGCCTTGGCAATGCGGGCCGCACAGCCCTTCTTCAGGCTGCGAGGAATGTTCTCATAGAAGCCGCCGCCGGTGATGTGGGACACGCCCTTGACCGTGATCTCGTCCATGACAGCCAGCACGGGCTTGACGTAGATCTTCGTGGGGGCCAGCAGGGCCTCGCCCAGGGGCTTGTCCATGCCGTCGAATGTCTTTTTCAGCACATCGGGGTTGTTGTCAATGTCAAAAATTTTGCGCACCAGCGAGAAACCGTTGGAGTGTACGCCCGTGGAGGGCAGTGCGATGATGACATCGCCCGGCTGCATCGTGGAGTTGTCCAAAATCTTTGCCTTGTCCACGACGCCGACGGTGAAGCCGGCCAGGTCGTACTCATCCTCGGGCATCATGCCGGGGTGCTCGGCGGTCTCGCCGCCCACGAGGGAGCAGCCCGCCTGGACGCAGCCCTCGGCCACGCCCTTGACGATCTCGGCGATCTTCTCCGGGATGTTCTTGCCGCAGGCAATGTAGTCGAGGAAAACCAGCGGCTTGGCACCGGCGCAGATGACGTCGTTGACGCACATGGCCACGCAGTCAATGCCGATGGTGTCGTGCTTGTCCAGCAGCATGGCAATGCGCAGCTTGGTGCCGACGCCGTCAGTGCCGGAAATCAGAACGGGATGCTCCATGCCGGTGCAGTCCAGCTCAAACAGGCCGCCGAAGCCGCCCAGACCGCCGATGCAGCTCTCGGTCATCGTGCGGGCCACATACTGCTTCATCAGCTCAACAGAGCGGTACCCGGCGGTAATATCCACGCCTGCAGCGGCGTAGCTGGCAGAATAGCTTTTTTCCATGTTGAACTCCTAAATGTGTTACATTACTCGGAAAATCGGGTGGCAGCGGCAAGCTCTCTCCCTCCGGCGCTGCGCGCCACCTCCCTCGCAGAGGGAGGCAAGGAGGCTTGGCCCCCTCTGCGAGGGGGCTCCGCCCGCAGGCGGTGGGGGAGAGAAGTTTGCGCTACTGCTGCGCTTCCGTCGTTATGATTACAGCTTCTTATTCGTCTTAGACTGGCTCAGCGGCTTGTCGTAGACAATGTCCATCGTCTCGGTGGGCGGGGCAACGGGGTATTTGCCGGTAAAGCAGCCCGTGCAGAACCCGCACTTGCTGTGGATGGCCAGCTGCTGCACATGCTCAACGCTCAAATAGCCCAGCGTGTCAGACCCGACCAGCTCGTTGATCTCCTCGACGGTGTGGCCGGTGGCAATCAGGTCTTTCTCGTCGGGAATGTCGGTGCCGAAGTAGCACGGGTGGGCGAACGGCGGCGCGCTGATCCGGTAGTGTACCTCGGCGGCGCCGGCCTCGCGCAGCAGGCGGATGGTGCGGGCGCTCGTCGTGCCGCGGACGATGGAGTCATCGACCAGCACAACGCGCTTGCCCTTGACCGTGGACGTGATGGCGTTCAGCTTGATGCGCACGCTGCTCTCGCGCTGGGCCTGGCTGCCCTGAATGAAGGTGCGGCC
>ERZ773224.2624-NODE-2624-length-18201-cov-5.717954_pt1 | contig 18201 bp, 17 predicted proteins | sample MGYA00580526_ERZ773224 | MGnify/ENA primary metagenome ERZ773224 (study PRJEB29015, sample SAMEA2737743) | human gut metagenome | biome: human gut; feature: human-associated habitat; material: faeces | place: China | collected 2012 ... | reverse complement strand
TAAGCCGCATTCTTGCGGAGCTTCTTGGCGGGACAAGAAGCTCCCCGCCGGAGGCACCCTGCCAAAAGCTTTGTGACAGGGCTTTCAAAAAAACACCGGGAAAGCCCATTGCGGCCTTCCCGGCGAATTTTATTCTCCCTCGCCCTTGTTGTCCAGGGCGAAAATGACCCACTCGGCCAGATTGGTGGCGTGGTCGCCGATGCGCTCTAGGTATTTGTTCACCATCAGCAGATCGGCTGCGTACTCGCCGTACTCCGGGTTCTCCCGGATGACCTGGATCAGGTCCGCCTTGACCTTCAAAAACAGGTCGTCTACCACATCGTCGTGGTCGATGACCGCCCGGGCCTTGGCCATATCCTTGGTGACGTAGGAGTCCACCGCGTCCACCAGCATGACGATGGTCTCCGCTGCCATGCGCTTGATGTTGTCCCCCCGGAGCTTGTAGGGGGTGCCCGCCATGGCCACGGTGAGCTCGGAGATATCCGCCGCATGGTCGCCGATGCGCTCCATATCCGTGACCATCTTCATGGCCGCGGTAATGGTCCGCAGGTCCCGGGCCACGGGCTGCTGCTGAATGAGCAGCTGGAAGCAGATGTTCTCGATCTTCTTCTGCTCCTGGTCGATGTATTCGTCCTCGGCCATGATCCGCTTGGCGGTTTCCACATCCTGGTTCAGGAAGGCGTGGGTGGCATCCTGAATGGCGGACTCGATCATGGAGCCCATGTGGGTCATTTCCTCCCCCAGCAGCCGCAGCTGGGCATCGAACCTGATTCGCATCAACCGAACCTCCCCGTAATGTAGTCCTCGGTCTTTTTCTCTCTCGGGTAGGAGAAGACCTGGCGTGTCTTCCCGAATTCAATGAGCTCGCCCAGCAGGAAGAAGGCGGTGTAATCGGAAACACGGGTGGCCTGCTGCATATTGTGGGTGACCACCACCACGGTGTACTTCTGCTTCAGGCTCTCCATCAGGTCCTCGATCTTGGCGGTGGAGATGGGGTCAAGGGCGGAGGTGGGCTCGTCCATCAGCAGCACCTCCGGCTCCACAGCCAAAGCCCTAGCAATGCACAGCCGCTGCTGCTGGCCGCCGGAGAGGCCCAGGGCGGACTTTTTCAGCCGGTCCTTCACCTCGTCGAAAATGGCAGCCCCCCGGAGGCTCTCCTCCACGATCTCGTCCAGTCTCGCCTTATTGCGAATGCCGTGAACTCTGGGGCCGTAGGCCACATTGTCATAGATGCTCATGGGGAAGGGGTTGGGCTGCTGAAACACCATGCCCACCCGGCGGCGCAGCACCGTGGTATCCACATTGGGTGCATAGATATTCTCCCCATCCAGCTCCACGGAGCCGGTGATTTTCACCCCGTCCACCAGATCGTTCATCCGGTTCAGGGTCTTCAAAAACGTGGATTTGCCGCAGCCGGAGGGGCCGATAAAGGCCGTCACGGTATTGGGCAGAATGTCCATATCAATGCCCTTGAGGGCCTGATTCTGCCCATAAAACAGCTCCAAATCCCGCACTCGGATTTTTGGTTCCATAAAAATCTCCTATACTATCATTTCAATTCCGCAAATTGAGGATGCGGCACCCCCAAAAAGCTTCCCCTCCGGGGGAGCTGGCAGGGCGCAGCCCTGACTGAGGAGGGGCGTCTTGGGCGAGAGCGGTGTGTAAAATCGCACTACTCTCTTGCGTAAGGCCCCTCTTCCACCGCTGCGGCGGTCCCCCTTCCCCGTAGGGGAAGGTTAGGAGGGTCACGTGTGATTCCGAACGTCCAGCCGCCTTGCCAGGGCCTTTGTGCCCATGTTGATGAGCAGCACCACCGCCAGCAGCACCACGGCAATGCCGAAGGCTGTGGAGAAGTCGCCCTCACTGGTGGCGCTGAGGTACAGCTGAATGGTCAGCGTACCGCCGGACTGGAAGATCTTGGCGAAGAATTTGCCCAGGGTCTTGGGCAGGGTCTTGGCAGCGCCTGCGGTGAAGAGCAGGGCGGCAGACTCGCCCACAATGCGGCCCACAGCCAGAATGGCGCCGGTGAGGATGCCGGGCATGGCCGAGGGGAGCAGAACGGTGCGGATGGTGTACCACTTCCCTGCCCCCAGGCCTACCGCGCCGTGACGGTAGCTGTCCGGCACGGTTTTCAGGGCCTCCTGGGTGTTCCGGGTGATCAGCGGCAGGACCATCAGGGTCAGGGTCAGAGCGCCTGTCAGCAGGGAGTAGCCCAGATGCAATGTCTCGCCGAAGAACATGGAGCCGAAGAGGCCGAAGAGGATGGAGGGAATGCCGGACAGAGTCTCCGTGGCGAATTCAATCAGGCTCACCAGCTTGCCGGGCTTGGCGTACTCATTTAAGTACACCGCCGCCCCAACGCCGACGGGCAGGGCCACCAGCATGGTCAGTACCACGATCATCAGGGTATTTAAGAGGTTGCCCGCAATGCCCACGGTGCCCTTGAGCTTGGAGGTGACCGTGGTCAAAAACTGCCAATTGACGCTGCCCACGCCCCGGACCACCACATAAATCAGAATCAGGGCCAGCAAAGCCACGGACAGGAAGGCGCAGAAATAGACCAGGCCATAGAGCAGCGTGTCCGCAGGCCGCTTCCGGCGGGCCGTCAGGGATTCACCCATTGTCTTTTCCCTCTTCCCGGCGCAGCCGCTGCAGCACCAGATTGACGATCATAATAAAGAGATACAGCACCAGGCCCACCGTGAACAGCACCTGCCGGTGGGTGCCCTCGGCATAGCCCATTTCGCTGACCAGCTGAGTGGTCAGGAACCGGACGGAATTGAAGGGCAGGGGCAGATTCACAGCGCCGCCTGCCACCATGTTAATGGCCATGGCCTCGCCCAGGGCTCTGCCGATGCCCAGCACCACGCCGGTCAGAATGCCGGACTTGGCCGCCGGGACGGTGACACGCCGGATGGTCTGCATCTTGCTGGCCCCCAGGGCCAGAGAGGCCGCCCGCAGGGAGCCGGGCACCGCCCGGATGGCAGAGGCGCTGACGCTGATGACCGTGGGCAAAATCATGATGGCCAGAACGATCACGGCAGCCAGCAGATCCGCGCCGCCGGTATACCGGTGGGTAGAAGAGCCCGCAAACAGGGCCTTTTCCAGCTTATAGAGCAGGGGATTTAAGAGCATCATGCCAAGCAGGCCGTAAATGACGGAGGGGATGGCCGCCAGCAGCTCCACGGCGGGCTGCACCGCCTTTGCCAGGGTCTTGCCGGAGACCTCGGTGAGGAACACCGCCGTCAGCAAGCCGACGGGCACACCCAGCAGCACACTGGCCGCCGTGCCCACAATGGAGGAGAGAATGATATAGGCAATGCCGAAGCTGGGCTCTGCCGCCGTGGGCTTCCAGACCGTGCCGAACAGCAGCTCTCCCACGCCCACCTTGTGCAGGGCGGGCAGGCCCTTGGCGAAGAGGTACAACGTAATGGCGCACACCGCAAAAATCGCAACCACCGCGCAAATCAAAAGAAGAGCCCGAGCCAGGCGCTCTGCGGTGAAAGCACTCCGGCCCGGTTTGCCCTTGGGATTTGCCATATTACTGGGGCAGGATCAGGCCCATGGCCGTGATGACTGCCTTGCCCGCATCGGACTGCACATAGCCAAACCAGGTCTTTACCAGGTCGTTCTGCTCATCAACGGTGCCCAGAGTCGCCATGACGAAGGGACGGGACAGCTTGTAGGAACCTGCCGCAATGTTCTCCTCGGTGGGCTCCACGCCGTCCAGGCTCAGGGCCTTCACGGTGCCGTCAACAACATCCAATGACACATAGCCGATGGAGCCGGGGGTGGAAGCTACCTTGGCCAGGACGCCGCCGGTGGAATCCAGCTCCTGGGCATAGGCACACTGGTCAGCCACATCCAGCAGCTCTTCGAAAGCGCCGCGGGTGCCGGAACCGGCCTCACGGCCCAGGACCACGATGGCCTCGTCAGCGCCGCCCAGGTCAACCCAATTGGTGATCTTGCCGGTGTAGATATCGGTCAGCTGCTGGGAGGTCAGGTCGGAAACGGTGTTGGAGGTGTGGGTGATCACGGCGATGCCGTCGATGGCCACAATGTTCTCTACAGCGCCGCTGTCCTTCTCGCCGTCCTTCAGGGCACGGGAGGCATTGCCGATGTCGGTCTTGCCGCCAACCAGGGATTCCAGGCCCGCGCCGGAGCCGGTGTATTCCGCGGTAACGGTGATGTCGGGATAGCTTTCCTCAAAGCTCTCGATCATGGCCTCGCACAGCTTCTGCATGGAAGTGGAGCCGGCCAGGGTGACGGTGCCGGAGAGCTTGGCAGCCTCGGCAGCGGCCCCGGCGGTCTCAGCGGCGGCAGTGGTGGCAGCTGCGGCAGTGGCGGTGGTTTCGGTGCTCTGTGCGCCGCAGGCAGCCATGGACAGGGCCAGAACCCCTGCCAGGGCGATTGCAATCAGTTTTTTCATTTTTGTCCTCCTAAGATTTTTCTTTGTTTGGATTTCGGTTTACGGGAGGTATCATAAACCCCAAGTGTAAAATGGGAAAGTTCGGGGATGTAAGGTATTTGTAAAAGTTAGAAAAAGCTTCCCCTACGGGGGAGCTGGCAGGGCGCAGCCCTGACTGAGGAGGGGCGTAATGGGCGGGAGCGCCCGGTAATTGTGTAGCGCCCTGTCGTCCGAGGCCCCTCTTCCACCGCTGCGGCGGTCCCCCTTCCCCGAAGGGGAAGGTTGGGGAAAAGCTTCCCCTCCGGGCGGTGCGTCGGTCCCCCTTCCCCGGTGGGGAAGGTATTTGACACTTTTTCTAAATTTTCAAAAAGGCTTGACTTTTTTCATGGAATCGTTTATGATGAATCCGGTATATTAGAATGAATTCTAAAAACTACAGAAAGAAGGCGATCCCCATTCGTACCCGTTATGACCGGCAGGCTACGGAGCAGCGTATCCTGTCCACCTGTGTGAAGCTCTTCCTGGAGCAGGGCTTCAGCAACACCCCGCCCAAGCAGATCTTTGAGGAGGCAGACGTCAGCGCCGGCACCTTTTACCACCTGTACAAGGCCAAAAGCGACGTTCTGAAAGAGTTCATCGGCTTCATGTTCTCCAACCAGTTCGGCATCGCCGGAAAGATCATCGGCAAGGATGCAAGCCCTGTGATGCTCTATGCCGTGGAGACCAGCATCCAGCTGACCCTGGTAGAGCTGAACGAGAATCTGCGGGAGGTCTATGTAGAGGTCTACACCCAGCCGGATCTGCTGGATCTGATCCATCAGCACACCACCGCAGAGCTCCAGAAGATCTTCTCCTCCTATCTGCCCAAGGCCACCGTCAGCGACTTCTATGAGATAGAAATCGGCACCGCCGGGATCATGCGCTCTTACATGGCCCACCCCTGTGACGTCTATTTCACTCTGGAGCGCAAGCTGGAACGGTTCCTGCGGACCAATCTGCGCATCTTCGAGGTGCCCAAGGAGGAAATCGAGGCCGTCATCGCCTCCGTGCTGTCCCTGGACATCCGCACCATTGCAGACGACGTCATGCAGCAGCTGTTCCGGGCGCTGGAAATGCAGTATTCCTTTACCCTGAACAAGAAGTCCGTTTTCAAGACGGAGGAATAAAAAAACGGGGCTGTTCAATGCAACAGCCTCGTTTTTGCTTCCTATTTTACTTCCCAAACAGTTTTCCAAAGGCGGCGCTGGTTTTTTCCATTTGGGCGGCGGTCTTCTCCAGGGCGGCGATCAGGTCGTTCAGCTTCCCGATATCCAGGTTCTGCAAGTTCCCGGCGGCGTCGGTCAGGGCTTCGATGCCATCGTTGACGGCGTCGATGTCGGCCTCGGCCAGCTTCTGGGCCGCGCCCCGCAGGGCCTCCACGGTCTTGCCCACCCCTTCCATATCCAGCTTTTCCAGCTCTGCGGCGATGCTGCTCAGGGACTGCACGGCGGCATTGATTTTATCCATATCCAGGCCGTCCACCACGCGCATGGCCTTGTTCACCTGCACGGCGGCAAAAATACCGCCCACCACCAGCAGCAGCACCAGCACCGCCACCAGAGCCGTCTGGATCTTCACAAACAGCAGCAGGTCGCCTTTCTTCTCTGCCGTCTCTGTTTTTTTCGCCAATTCCTCCATTGCAGGGCCTCCTATGTCGTAAAAGATACCTCTATCATACCCCCGCACAGGCCCTTTGTCAAACCCAACGGATAAAAATTGACATTTCTTTTATGCTGCAATGGCTTTTGTTCATCAGAATAAACGCAGAATAGGCATACACGGGGCATATCGCTGCATGGCTGCACCCGATATGCCCCGCTTTTTTCTTGCATTTTCTCGAATCCTGTGTTATTCTGTAGTCGGTGCTACCAGTACCCCGGTAGGCGGTTCTCCTCGATCTTTTTCGGGGGTGATATATTCTCTTTTGCCCCCTTATAGAAAGGGGGCGGTGCGTCGCGCAGCGAATCTAATAAACGATTGCCGGTGGCAATCGCACCTCTATTTGTGACGGTTTATGGACGTTACATGGGAAGGAATTTTTCAATTCTGCCTCGTCATTATTGCCGTCATTGGCTTGGTTCTCCAGGTTAACAATAAAGAGAAGTAACCGCTAACTCCTACATTCCCGGTTACTTCTCTTCCAACATGTGGGGGAGCCGACCTACTGGTAGCACCCTTTGTACTCATAGTATACACCGATTTGATTTTTTTGTCAATAGCGCCGCATCCCGGTGGTGGATGCGGCGCTTATATGTTTTACGTAATATAGAAGGAAAAGATCCGCTGACTGTCGCAGACGAATTGTGCGGTGCAGCCCTATAAATTACTTGATGAACTTCACTTCGGGATAGATGGCCTGCTTGGCCTTCTCCTTGCGCTCGTTGTAGATGACCTTCTGCTCCTCGAACAGGTTGTTGCCCTTGGCATCGATGGAGACGATCAGGGGGCCGAACTCCTTGACCTTGTTGCACCACAGGGTCTCGGGCATGCCCAGCTCATCCCAGTGATGCTCCTGGATCTTCAGCACCTCGGTAGCGGCCACCACGGCGCAGCCTGCAGGGAACACGCAGTGGATGGCGCCGAACTCCTTGCAGCCCCGCTCGGTATTGGGGCCCATGCCGCCCTTGCCCACGATGACGCGGACGCCGGTGTGCTTGATGAACTCGTACTCAAACTTCTCCATACGCATGGAGGTGGTGGGGCCGACGGAGACCATCTCGTAGTCATCCTCGGTGCCCTCGATCTTGCGGACGATGGGGCCTGCGTGGAAAATAGCCTTGTTGCGGATGTCGTAGGGCAGCTCGCGGCCGTACTCGATCAGGCGGCGGTGGGCCACGTCACGGCAGGTCATCAGATCGCCGTCCAGCCAGACGATGTCGCCAATCTTAATGTCAGCCAGATCCTCGGCGGTGACGGGGGTCACCAGGACCTTCTTATCTCCTCTGATTTCAACCATAGCTAATAACCTCCCTTAACCGTTGAACTTCCAGGTGGAATGGGTGTCGCAAGTGACGTTCAGATCCTTGTCCACAACGATGTGGCCACGGCGGTGAGACCAGCAGCCCACGTTGACGGCAACGCCGATGGTGGAAGGATGGCGGGCAGTGTTCTCAATGTTCACGCCCAGCACGGAGAACTTGCCGCCCATGCCCTGGGGGCCAAGGCCGATGGCGTTGATGCCGTCCTCCAGCAGCTTCTCCATCTTAGCGGCGTTGGGGTTGTCGTTGTGGGAGCCGATGGGCCGCATCAGAGCCTTCTTGGACTGCAGGGCAGCGGTCTCAATGGAGGTGCCCACGCCCACGCCAACCAGCAGCGGGGGGCAGGCGTTCAGGCCGTAGGTGGTCATCTGGTCCAGAACGAAGTCGGTAACGCCCTCGTAGCCCGCGCCGGGCATCAGGACCATGGCCTTGCCGGGCAGGGTGCAGCCGCCGCCGGCCATATAGGCATAGATCTCGCACTGGTCGGAGTTGGGGACGATGTCCCACCACACGGTGGGGGTGCCCTTGCCGACGTTGCGCTTGGTGTTGTACTCGTCGAAGGTCTCAACGGAGTTGTGACGCAGGGGGGCGGTGAAGGTAGCCTGAACGGTGGCCTCCTTCAGCAGGGCCTCCAGCTCGTTGATGAGGGGGAAGGCAGTACCGCACTTGACCCAGTACTGCAGAACGCCGGTGTCCTGGCAGCTGGGACGGTCCAGCTCCACGGCCAGCTTCTGGTTCTTGGTCATGGTCTCATACAGGACCTTGGGCAGAGGAGCGGTCTCCTGACGGCCCAGCTCCTCCAGCTTGGCGACAACGTCGTCAGGCAGCTTCTTGCTGATGTGGCACACAAAGCTTGCCACAATGTCGGTGAGCAGCTTTACGCTTTCTTCATTTGCCATTGGAAATTCCTCCATTTATTATGTTTCCGATATTTCCGCAGGCGGCTGCTGCCGCCTGCGGAACTGATTTTTTAGCCGTAGAAGGGGAACAGGATGGGCAGCAGCACGATGCAGACCACAAAGGACACCGCGATCAGGGGCAGGCCGGCCTTCACATAGTCCTTGAACTTGTAGCCGCCCAGGCCCACGACCATGGTGTTGGCGGGCATGCCGATGGGGGTGGCATAGGCGCAGGAGCAGGCGATGACGGTGGCGATGATCATGGAGCGGGGGTCAGCACCCAAGCTCTCGGCAAGAGAGGTGGCGATGGGCACCATCAGGGCGGTGGTAGCGGTGTTGGACATGAAGTTGGTCAGTGCGCAGCCAACCGCGAAGATGACCACCAGCAGGACCATGGGGTTGGGGTTGGCGCCCAGAGCGCCCACGATGGCATCGGCAATGAGGCTGCCGGCTCCGGTGGTTTCCAGCGCCTTGGCCAGGGCCAGGGAGCCGCCGAACAGCAGGACGACCTTCAGATCGATGGACTTCAGAGCTTCCTTCTCGGAGATAACGCCGGTGAGCACCAGAACAATGGCGCCGATGCAGGCGGAGACCTGGATCTTGATGCCGATCTTTTTCTCGAAGATCATGGCCAGGATGACAACGACCAGGACGACCAGGGAGACGATCTGCTTCCAGGCGGGCACACCGGAGTAATCCTTGGGGGCCTCGGGGGCTTCGCCGCCGTGGGTGCCGTCGGGCAGCAGCTTGTAGCCGATGACGGCATAGAAGACGATGCCCAGCACCAGCATGGGAACGCCCACAGGTGCATACATGAAGAAGCTGGTGGCAATGCCCATTTCCTGCAGGGCATTCACGCCCATCAGGTTGCCGGGTGCGCCGATGATGGACAGGTTGCCGCCCAGAGCGGCAGCGAAGACCAGGGGCATCAGCAGGCGGGAGCGGGAGTAGCCGGACTCATCGGCAATGCCGCAGACCACGGGGATCAGCACGGCGGCGGTGCCGGTGTTGGACAGGAAGCCGGACATAATGCCAACGATGGTCATAACGGCCACGATCAGCATTCTCTCGGACTTGGCGAACTTGGTGACCAGGCCGCCGATCTTGTTGGCCATGCCTGTCTCAAACAGGGCCTGGCCCACAACGAACATGCCCACGCACAGGATGACGTTGCTGTTGACATAGCCTGCGAAGGTATCGGAGTTGCTCAGAACACCGGTCAGGTTCAGGCCGATGGCCACGATGGTAGCGGTCAGGCCAAGGGGAATCTTTTCAAGAATGAAGCTCACAATGGCGAAGGCCAGGAAGAGCAGTGTAATGGTACTGGGAGACATCTTTGTTTCCTCCTATTGAATTCCTTTTCTTTCGGTTACGCGCATTGCAGGAAAACCGGCCGGTAGTCATCTGCTTTGTGACCTAAGTGTAACATTTTTGGAAACGAAAGTAAAATCAGCGTTTAAAATGGGGGTATCAGCAGAATTTATAATGTCAAAAGAATTTACTTATAGGGGGATGTGTGGTAGTATATAGCAAAGAAGAGAAAGGAGTCCACCCATGAAACTGACACAACTGGAGTATTTCTGCACCGCCGTGGAATGCCAGAGCATTACGGCGGCGGCGAAAAAGCTGTATGTGACCCAGCCGGCCATTTCCGGGGCCATCCGGGAGCTGGAAAAGGAATTTTCCGTCAGTCTCTTTTCCCACGCCCGGAACAAGATGACCCTGACGGACGAGGGGCGCATCTTCTATGAGCGCGCCGAGCAGCTTCTGCGGGAGGTGGAGTCCGCAAAGCAGCAGCTCAGCGACCTGGGCAGCGCCCAGCAGAACGTGAAGGTGGGCATTCCGCCCCTGTGGGGAACCACCTTTTTCCCGGACCTGCTCCATGATTTCAACGCCCGCCACCCCAATATCCGGCTGACCTTCTACGAGTACGGCTCCGCCCGGGCGGCGGCGCTGGTAAAGGAAAAGGAGCTGGACATTGCCCTGGCCAACCTGAACCAGGATGACCCGGAGAGCTTCCAGTCCGCCTGCATCGGGCGGGACCACTTTGTCATCGTGGTAGACCCGGCCCATCCTCTGGCCAAGCGGGACAGCGTTGCATTGGAGGACCTGGCCGCCACGCCGCTTGTGATGTACAATACGGATTCCGTGCAGAACAATGCCATTCTCTCCCGGTTTGAAAGCCTCGGCATCACGCCCTACATCCAGATCTACACCAGCCAGATCTACACCATGAAGGGCATGATCCATAATTCCACCTGCGCCAGCTTCTTCTATGCCTCATTGCTGGAGGACCACCCGGATCTTGTGGGCATTCCCATCGAGCCGCGCATCGAGCAGAAGGTTGGTCTGCTCTGGCGCAAATCCAAGTACACCCCCAGCGGCGTGGAAAGCTTCATTTCCTTCGTCCGGGACTACCCCCTGTTCCCCGAGGAGCCGTGAAAAGCCTATGGAGGACAGGAATATTCTCATGGCCCGGCAGATTGCCGCAGCCGTGGCCCAGGCCGGGGGCAGAGCCTACTATGTGGGGGGCTTCGTCCGGGACCGGCTGCTGGGGATCGACACCAAGGATGTGGACATAGAGATCCACGGCGTCCCCGCCCCCGCCCTGGAGGCCATTCTGGACCGCCTGGGCACCCGTACCCAGATGGGGGCAAGCTTTGGCATTTACGGCCTGCGCCACTATGACATCGACATCGCCCTGCCCCGGAAGGAGCACCTCAGCGGCCGGGGGCACCGGGATTTTGCCGTCTTTACAGACCCTTTTCTCGGCCCGGAAAAGGCGGCCATGCGCCGGGACTTCACCGTCAACGCCCTGATGGAGGACGTGCTGACCGGGGAAATTCTGGACTTTTTCCAGGGCCGGGAGGACCTGGAAAAAGGGATTCTCCGCCATGTCAGCAGCCAATCCTTTCCGGAAGACCCCCTGCGGGTGCTGCGGGGCGCTCAGTTTGCGGCCCGGTTCGGCTTTTCCGTGGCCCCGGAGACCGCCTCATTGTGCAAAGCCATGGATTTGGCCGCCCTCTCCGGGGAGCGGGTCATGGCCGAGCTGGAAAAGGCCCTTTTGAAAGCGCCCCGGCCCTCCGTATTCTTCGAAACCCTGGGGCAAATGGAGCAGCTGGGCGTCTGGTTTCCCGAGGTGCAGGCCCTGATCGGCGTCCCCCAGGAGCCAAGATTTCACCCCGAGGGGGACGTCTGGAACCACACCGCGCTGGTGCTGGACCGGGCCGCGGCCCTGCGCGCCCAGGCAGAGCACCCCAGAGAACTGATGTTTGCCGCACTGTGCCACGACTTCGGCAAGCCCGATACCACCCGGCGGGACGGCACCGGCCGTATCCGCTCTTTCGGCCACGAGGAGGCGGGTCTGGCCCCGGCGGAAGCCTTCCTGGCCCGCATCTCCCGGGAGAAGCAGCTCAGGTGCTATGTGCTGAATATGGTCAAGCTGCACATGCGGCCCAATATGCTCGCCGCCCAGCATTCCGGGCAAAAGAGCTGCAATAGGCTCTTTGACGAAAGCCTCTGCCCGGAGGACCTACTGCTGCTGGCCAAGGCCGACGCCACGGGAAAGACCGTTTTCCCGGACTATGCCCCCACGGAAAGCTATCTGCGCGCAGCCCTGGCCGCCTACCGAGCCCTTCTGGCCCAGCCCTATGTCCAGGGCGCGGACCTGGTTGCTGCCGGTTTCGCCCCGGGCAAGGATTTCGCCCCCGCCCTGGCCCTGGCCCACCGTCTCCGCCTGGCCGGGGTGCCCAAGCAGGAAGCCCTGGCCCAGACAGCGGCGTTTTTGCGGAAGGGGCGAAAATAAAAGCCTCCCCTGAAAGGGGAGGTGGCCGCAGGCCGGAGGGGTTCGGCGGTGGAACCCCTCAGTCTCAGCTGACGCCGAGCCAGCTCCCCTTTCAGGGGAGCCTTTTTCCGAAGCTGCGCGACGCACCGCCGGTGGGGAAGGTTTGGAGAAAGCATACGCCCCCGCAAGCTTGGCTTGCGGGGGCGCTTCTTATTTCACTTCGATCTGCACGGCCCGCATGGCGTTCAGGGCCGTATTATGGCTTTCCTCGGTGACACCGGCGCAGCAGGCGCTGTCTACGCTGACCCTTGCCTCCGGGAAGGCGCTTTTCAGGATCATGGCATTGGAGATCACGCAGATGTCCGTACACAGGCCGCACAGCTCAATGGACTCCGGGGTGCCCTCCTGGGCCAGGAGCCGGGGCAGAGAGATGCTGCCAAAGCTGAGCTTGTCCACCACGTTGGCGGCGAAGGGCTGGAGCTCCTCGCAGATCTGCCAGCCGGGGGTGCCCTGGATGCAGTGCTTCACCGGCAGCTTCCGGCCCTCCTGGGTGTTCAGATAGTTGGGGCCGTGGGTATCCCGGGTGAAGATCACCTTCCCGTCAAAATGGGCGGCCTTTTCCACCACCTTGGGCACAATGGCCTGGGCCATGGCAGACCCCAGGCTGCCGTCAATAAAGTCATTCTGCATATCCACAACGATCAGATAGTTCACGTGCTTGCTCCCCTTTCTTATTTACCGGACCTGCTGCATTTCCCGGGCCTCTTCGGCGCGGCAGTTCACTTCTTCCGGGTCACGGAAGGTCTCCACCGCCGCCTTCAGGGCCTTTCGGCAGGTCTCGTCATCCTCGCTCTTCACCGCCTGGGCCAGGAGCGCCAGCTTTTGGGCGATCTCCTCCGGGGCCAGCTTCTTGTCCCGCTCTATGAAGATCTGGTCGTTCTCCGTCTTGCCCAGGTCCTCGGTCCGCACCAGCAGCTCCTCATAGAGCTTCTCGCCGGGCCGCAGGCCGGTTTCCACAATGTCAATGTCCTTGTAGGGTTCAAACCCGCTGAGGCGGATCATGTTTTCCGCCAGCTCCAGGATGTGCACGGGCTTGCCCATATCCAGCACGAACAGCTCCCCGTTCTTGGCAAAGGCCCCGGAGGTCAGCACCAGCTGGGCCGCCTCGGGAATGGTCATAAAGTAGCGGATGATCCGCCGGTCCGTCAGCGTCACCGGTCCGCCGTAGAGGATCTGCCGCTTAAACAGAGGGATCACGCTGCCGTTGCTGCCCAGGACGTTGCCGAACCGGGTGGCGGAGCAGTTCATATTGCCCCGGTGGTTCAGCACCTCCAGCTCGCACATCCGCTTGGTGGCCCCCATGACGTTGGTGGGGTTCACGGCCTTGTCTGTGCTGACCATGATGAACTTGCCGCAGCCGGCGTTTTCCGCAACGTCCAGCAGATTCCGGGTGCCGAACACATTGTTTTTCACTGCTTCACAGCAGTTGGTCTCCATCAGGGGCACATGCTTGTGGGCCGCGGCGTGGATGACCACATCGGGCTTGTATTCCCCGAAGACCCGCTCCAGCTGCCCCCTGTCCGTAATGGTGACGATCTCCACACGGAGATTCAAAAGGGGAAATTTGATCTTCAGCTCCTGCTGGATATCGTAAGCGCCGTTTTCGTAGACGTCCAGGATCACCAGCTGCCGGGGGCCGATCTTGGCGATCTGCCGGGCCAGCTCGCTGCCGATGGAGCCGCCGCCGCCGGTGATCAGAACGGTCTTGCCCCGGTAGTAGGCCTTGGTATCGTCGGTTAGAATTTCCGAGGTCTGCCGGAACAGCAGCTCTTCGGCGTCAAACTCCCGGAGGCTGCGCTTGCCGTTGACGGCCTGGGTGGTGGGGTAGTCATAGGTCTTCAGCTTGCAGCCCGTGGCCTTATAGCGCTCATAGAGCTCCTTCTTTCGCTCTGCGGTGGCTCCCGGAATGGCGAAAACCACCTCCTGAATGTTGTATTCCCGGAAGGCCCGCTCATCGGCCTCCTCGTCGGACAGCACGGGAACGCCGTTGATGGCGCGGCCGATCTTGTTCCGGTCGATGTCCACAAAGAATTTGGCGGCGTAGGCGGCCCGGGGGTTGCTGGCCAGGTCCGCAGCCAGGCCTGCGCCCACCCGGCCCGCACCGATGATGGCGATGTTGATCCGGCGGCCGCTTCCCCGGTCCGCAGGCTCCGCCTGGATGCCGGTGAGCTTCTGGGTGACCACCCGGATCACATTCGCCGCCTTGGAATTCCGGCTGTTGGCATCGTACAGGTACTGGTACAGCTGCCGCATGAGGATATCCCCCAGCAGATTCAGGGCAAACAGGGTCACCGCCCGGAGAAACTCCACATCCCGCAGAGGCAGCAGCCGCTGCAGCAGGAAATACACCCCGCCGCCCAGCACATCGTAGCAGATGAGGTTTACGTACAGGTTGTTCCCGCCGTAACGCCAGACGTTGTTATAGGAGTTGCCCAGAGCCCGGGCGCCCAGCATACAGGCCGCCGCCAGCAAATAGTGCAGCAGCGCCTCCTGCCTGGTAATGGGATAGTAGCTGCTGGGGTAGAATACCAGCAGCAGCACCGATACCAGGCCCAGCATCACCAGGTCATAAAACATGAGCATTACGGCGTGATTGCCCACGATCTTCTTTTTGTTCTTACGCATGGTTTCCTCTTTCTTCCCGGGCTGTTACAGGCCTAGAAAAATACGAATATAGGGCGTCACGCTGCTTTTGACGGCGGTGAACAGACCAAAGTGCTTTTTCAGATAATAAAACCAGGGACCTGCCGGGTCTCCCTTGACGCTTTCCTTTTTCCGGATGCGCTGGCGGATGGAGAGGGACCTGTCGTGCCAGGTGCCCGTCTGGGGGTTGTCGCAGCACTCGCCCACATAGTCCCCGGAGACATAGAGCCTTCCCCCTGCCTGCCGCAGGGCGAAGCCATAGTCAAAGTCCCCCAGGGAGTGGTGGTAATGCTTATCCATGGAGCCGGTTTTGCGGAAGAGATCATAGGGGATCAGGACGCAGTTGGCATTCATGGTGTCCGCCTCCTGCGCCTCCCCGGGGTTCATGAAGCGGTAGTGAATGCCCTTTTCGTACTGAATGCCGCTGTAGCTGAGATTTCCCCGGGTGTCCCGGGTAGCGCCCACGATCACATCCCTGCCCCCGCTCTGGGTCGCCAGCGCCTCAATGCAGCGGGGGAAGAAGGCCACATCGTCATTCATCATGAGCAGGTAGTCATAGTCGGTCTTTTCCTGCAAAAGGGTGTCCATGCCCAGGCCCATGCCCCGGGAATAGAACAGGCTCCCGTCCCCCCGGAGAATGCGGACGGGGAATTTCTGCAGCGCCTCGGCGGTGCCGTCGGTGCTGCCGTCATCCACCACCAGGAAGGTGAAATCGATCTGGGGGTTGCCGGAGATCAGGCTTTCCACGGCGTGAACCGACTTTTCTTTTCGGTTGAAACAGGTAAACAGTGCCAGAACTCTTGTCATGGACTGCCCTCCTTTGTAGTTTTCCGGGGGTCGGCCCGGTTATACACAGAGACCGCAAACCGAAGGTTTGCGTGATAGTTGACAGTTGACAGTGTACAGTTGACAGTTGTGGTGTCCCTACGGGACGATTTTAAAATATTTTCATTCATTTCCGTAGGAAATCCCTTAACTGTCAACTGTCAATTGTCAACTCGTATTCCCCTACAGCCCAAACATCGCCTTGGTGTCCGCCTCTACGGACATTCTGGGGTAGGCATAGGGGCCTTTGTCGAAGTGGGCATTCAGCGGCCTGCCCGCCACGGCGAAGGCCTTGCGGTAGCCTGCAAAGGCCGTGAGTTTGCGGATATTGTCGTCATACTGCCCGTGGGAATAGGCAAAGAGGTCACATGTTTGCCCCAGCAGCTTTTCCAGAACCTGCTTGCTGGCGAAAATCTCCTCCGCCTGCTCTTCCGGCGTGCACTCGGTGAGGATTCTGTGTTTGGAGCCGTGGACGCCAATGGTCACCAGGGGGTCGCGCTGCATCTTTTTCAGCTGCTCGGCGCTTAAATACCCCGGCTGCCCAACCATATGGCTCAGGACGAACACCGTAAAGGGGATCTGCCGCTGGCGCAGAATGGGATAGGCGACGGTGAAGGTGTCCTCCAGGCCGTCGTCAAAGGTAATGGCGGCCTTCCGGGGGTAACGCTTGTCGTCCGTCAGCGCGTCCAGGGACACATAGTCCCGCTTTTGGTCCAGGAAGTGGACAAAGTCCTCCGTGTCCAGCTTGCAGCAGCTGCGCTCCACCTCCGGCGTCATGGTCACATGGTGGAACATATAGATATCGCTGGTGGGCTCCAGATGCCAGAAGACATTGAGTACCCGCTTGATGTTTGCCTTTGTCTTGGTATCCATAGCGCGCTCCTTACATACTGCCCTCGTGCCTGAGCACCACAAGCACGGTCTTCACCAATATTTTCAAATCCAGCCCCAGGGACCACTGGTCGATGTATTTCGTATCCAGCCGGACGATTTCCTCGAAGTCCGTAATGTTGCTGCGGCCGGAGACCTGCCACATGCCCGTAATGCCCGGGCGCATGGCCATTCTGGCCCGGTGGTGGTCCTCGTACAGCGCCCACTCGTCCTTTGTAGGGGGCCGGGTGCCTACCAGGCTCATATCCCCCTTCAGAACGTTCAGGAACTGGGGGAACTCGTCCAGGCTGGTCTTGCGGATGAATTCGCCGATGCCGGTTTTTTTCGTGCCGTCCGGCAGGATTTTGTTGCCGATGATCCGGGGGTCCCAGTCCAGCTTGAACATGAAGCCCCCGGAAACCCGGTTTTCCTTGAGATACTGCTGCTTGATCTCATCCGCATTGGTGACCATGCTGCGGAACTTGTACATCTTAAAAACCTTGCCGTTGCGGCCGATGCGCTCCTGGGTGTAGAAAATGGGGCCGGGGTCGGTCAAATAGATGGCGGGGCCGATGAAGAGCGTCAGAACCGCCGTAAACACGCAGCCAACCAGGCCGCCCACAATGTCAATTAGGCGCTTCACCGCCGAGGCCCCAAAGCCAATGCGGTTGCGGTAAACCGTCAGAACATCGTAGCCCCCCAGGTCCTCCACCGTTTTCATGCCGCTGCCCAGCAGGTCCCGGATGTAATCCAGGCCTAAGTGCACCGTAATGCCCATGGAGGTCACGGCGTCGGCAAGCTTCAAAACCGCCTCATCGGGGGCCAGCAGGATCAGCACCTCATCCACCCAGTTCTGCCGAATCCAGCTCTCCGCCCGGCTGCTGTCCGCCACAACCTTCAGTGCGCAGTCCCCTCCCTCCGGCAGGGGCTCGGAGAGGATCAGCCCCGCCATGCGGTAGGTGCTGTACATACCCTTGGCGATTTTTTCATTGAGCCCCGGGATGTTCTCCGGCGCGGCAATGATCAGCAGGGACCGGCCGTTTTTCGGGACAATGTGCTTTACATAATACCACTTATACAGGCACCGGGTAGTGTAGCTGATGCAGAAATAGAACACCACCGTGTAGAAAAAATTCATTCTGGAATAGAAGCCGCCCATTTTCACCACGAAGAAAATCAGGGCCTCCACCGCGAACACCACGGCGGTATTGCGCACAGTGGCGCAGAATTCCGCAAAAGCCCCCCGCTTCTGGACCTCGTTCATGGTATTGCCCAGGACGATGGCCACAAAATCCACCAGGGGCATGCCCAGCAGCAGCAGCATATACTCCGGGCTCTTCGTCAGATTGAAGTCCGTAGGGATATACACATAGTAGGCAGCCACCATAGACAGAACCATGGAAAGCATATCCAGCAGTATAAAATCCCAGTATTTCGTCCACGGCAACCCCGATCTCTGGTACATACAGCCTTTCCCTCCCGGTGAAAGGGCACAAAAGCCCATAATTACAGTCATTATATCAAATCCCCCCTGCAAATGCAACCGCAAACCGCACATAGCCGCAACAATTGCCGTGGGCAAACCGGTCATGAGCCGTTTAGGCGGGAAGTTCTGACCGAAGCCCTGTTGAAGATTTCAGCTGGGAATCCCTCCGGGGGCCCCTTTCTTGTCCCGCCAAGAAAGGGGGAAAGAAT
>ERZ773224.2607-NODE-2607-length-18333-cov-3.349655_pt1 | contig 18333 bp, 10 predicted proteins | sample MGYA00580526_ERZ773224 | MGnify/ENA primary metagenome ERZ773224 (study PRJEB29015, sample SAMEA2737743) | human gut metagenome | biome: human gut; feature: human-associated habitat; material: faeces | place: China | collected 2012 ... | reverse complement strand
CAGCATACGGAAGCCGCTGCCGGGGATGATGTACTCGTCCTTGTACTTCTTGGGCTTCGGCTCCTCCTCAGGGACGGCCTCCACCTCGTCCAGTTCCTTGTCCATGAGCCCCTTCAGGTCCTTGGGGTCGCCGAACACCAGGTAGCGACCGGGGATGCCCCAGCCCCGGAACTTCTCCTCGGCGATCTCTCCATAACGCTTCGCCGTGTCCAGCACATGGAACACATCCTCCTCGTCCTTGATCCGGCTCGCCAGGAAGGCAAGCTGGTGGAGAAGGCCGTACAGGTGGACCTCATCGTTGATATGGGAGAGATAGGTTTTGCCGTCGATAATGTAGATCTTGTTTTTCATATTCATTCCTTTTCTGTTTCCTCTTTCACTGGTTTCACTTTCGTTTTCTTGAAGTTGAATAGCTCCCTGAGATGCATCATTTTCTTGCGGAGCACGATACCGGCTCCGGTCTCCGTGATCTCGCCTTCCAGCAGGCTCTCGTAGTTCTTGTCGTGGAAAAGTTTGACGTAACGGGAGCCACTGCTGTCTAACCGATATTCTACGGATACGTTATCGATGAACGGCTGCGCCTGTCCATTGTTAATGTTCTCGCCGGTAGAGATACGGCCGCCTAGAACCACACGGATACGGTCATTATAGAATCGCTTGGCGAAGCGGAAGGAGTAGTCGGTACGGGTACCACCTCCGGCGTCGCCATTATCGTCGTACGTCTCCATGCCGAAGCTGATATCCACGGATTTCAAGGCGCTTCCGGCGATGTTGTTGATCTCGCTTTGCAAGAAGCTGGTCAAGGCGTCTCCCATATTTACGTTCACCTTGCCGCCACCACCGCCTCCGCCGAGGTACATACCGGTCACGAGCATGCTGACAGCCAGCTTCGCCCGTTCCTCCGGACCTTTCGAGGTTAGTTCCTCTTGCATCGCCATGTCTTCCGGGGCGGTGAGGGTAAATTGCAACCCTAGGTTCTCCAGTTGTTGGGTCAGTTCGATGCCTACGTCGAAATTTACCAAGCGGGGCGATGATTGCCCGGTTAGGGTGACGGACGTACGGACTCGCTCGGTAGCCGTAAGGTTCAAGGTCGGGTCCATGGGGTTGCCCGTCCATTGCACGTAGCTACCCTCTTGTACGTTGAACTCCTTCAATGGGATCACCGGGATGGAGTACTTGATGGTTCCACCCGTCAGCGTGTAGCGTCCGTTCAAGAACATATCGCCTTGCGGGGTATACTGGAAGGAAAGGTCACCGCCACCCTCCAAATTGATATGGTTGGACTGGTCGGGACTTAAATCCACGTTCGCTTGTACGGCGGGATCGATGTGGATCGTTATCAACATGTCCATGCCTCCCATCGGCAACGGGGGCTTACGAGGCATGCGCCGACGTAAAGTATCCGTGAAAGAGGTGAAGGTTACCATGTCCGACATACGGTCTTGCACGGTCAACGGGGAGTCTTTCAGCACGTAGGTGATATTCGTCCCGCCCAATAACTGCAAGTCCCCTCGCATGGTCAAGGCATCCAACGGCCCGCGTACGGTAGAATTCAAGTTGACGAACAGCTTTCCGTAGACAAGGCTTTCCTCGTTTTTCTTAACGTTCAGCAGTTGCAAGTTATTCGCCGTTAGTTTAAGATTGGCGGTCATGCGGGATAAATCGTTGAAATCCACTTCTCCGTTGATGATAAACGGATTCTTGTTGTATGCGTAAATACCATATTGGTTGAACAAGATTCGGTTGTTCTTTATCTCTATCTTCTTATCGTCGAAACGGAAGGTAGAACCTGCGGCGCCTACATAAACGGAGGCGGTATCGAGAATCAGATATCCCTCGGCCATGGGTTTATCGCTTTGTCCGCTGATAGCGAGCGTACCATCGAGGTCTCCGCCCATTTTCGCCATATCATCCGGGATGAACGGGTTGGCGATATCCAAGGGGAAGTGCATGAACTCGACAGTACCGCTGATATGGTCGGTCTCGCCCATCTGGTATAAGGCGGTAATGGCACTCACCTCTTTCCGGTCCCGGAAAAGGTGCATATCCACTTGATGGTTCCCCTGCTCTAAAGGTAGATAGACTGCGTTGAACATGAGTTCGCCGACCCGCTCGTTCTCATAATACAGATCATCAATGTTCATATCCGCCACGACCATGAAGGCCGAGTCGGAAGGAGCGTACTGGAAATCGGCGTTCAATATACCTTTCATCGGCGGGATATAACTGAATGCGTTGGAGATAACCCCAAGGTCGATCTGGTTCAACTCGGCGTGGACTTCCTCCATCTCGTCACTTTCCGCTTGGGAGTGTATCCAGAGGGCGGCGTTATTATCTCCGCTGAGTCGCAGGTTCGCCTCGATATCCTTCATGCTGCGTACCACGACGTAATTATCCGGGTTCAGCTTGAAAGGGCGGAACGCTATGATCGGGTCATCGGGGAAGAGATGGAACTTGACCCCGTTCTGTATCTTATCGGCCCGGATTCCGAGCAACAAGCCGGTCTCGCCTTTCCCGTCCTTGAAATAAAGGCGGGCGTCGCCGAAGCCATAACGTATTTGCCCGTCCAGCCCGGCGCTGAAAGGTTGTTGCTGCCTGTATTTATTCTTGATCACTTGGGCGCTATAGAGTAATCCGAGCGAATCTTGGTGCATCTCCGCCCGGATGGTATCGATCTGCATCGTATCCCGTGCCAGATCGTAAATGGAGGCATCCATGCGTATACCCGTTTCCGGTGAGGTATAGGCGTTCATGGCGATGCTCTTGAAATCTACGTAATAGGTTTGGAGATAGTTGTAGATCGGATTGTCCTGTCCTGCCCGTACCTCAAGGTACATATCGGGGAGGAGCGGGCGAAGGATCTCCAGATTGACAGTCGAGTCCCGTTCCAATTGGAGGGTGATATCGTTCGATACCTTAGTCAACTTATCCGTGATGTGGTGTATGCAATCATTACCCGTGAGGATGATCCCTAAATCCCCGGCGTGGAAAGACACACGGGTGGTATCGATATCCGTCCGGGCATGCAAGGTCAGCGTTTTCGGCTTGAAACTTTGTTTTGGGGTGACGACCTCCCAGTTTCCTAACGTAACGTCGATCGTGTTATCTTCATCCAGATTACTTTCTGCCTCGGCGAAGAGCTGGAAAGAGGTGGCGAAGGGATTTGCCATTAAGTGCATACCCTGTAAATCCATGTTCTCCACATCCGCTATCAACATCGCCTTCACCTCGTGCTTGTGGAGGGTCGCGTTTAAGGAGACATCCATTTTCGCCAACGGGTATTTGCTAAGCAGATCCACTTTCAGTAAGTTCTTTTCCAGAGAGCCATCGATGGATACGTCTGATACCGATGAGGCGCCGTAGCGTATATCCGATATCTTACCGTCCAGTTTGGCCCATGTACGTTCAGAGAAAGGGTCTGTGCCCCGGCCTTCTGCTTTAACAGAGGCGGTCAGCCAAAATAGAGAGTCTTTGGGCATGAAATGGGTAGGTTCCAGACTGTCTATCCGTAAATTAGCCTCATAAGCCAGTTGCACCGGATTATAGCGGGCGGTCAGACCTACTTTGCCTTTATCTTGGGTAAGAACAAGCTCGGTGCGGTATTCTTGATTTGCGACTGTAGCTTCCCCCTTCAACTGAATTCCTGCCGGAATGGCAAATTGATCCCGTTGGGAGGCGGGAAGCATCGCCAGCAAAAAGTCCAGATTACCGGATCGAGCCTTTAACTGAATCTCACCGGTTCGCCGGATGCTATCCGTCACGGACTCCATGCTACCCGTGACGTTCATCTGAAACGCTCCCGGCAGCATGATATCGCCTTGTGTGATACGTATACTGGAGAGGTTGCCTTCTACGCCTGCCGTAATAGCGAGAGGCTTGTCCGGGTAGGCTTTCTTGAAATCCTCTGGAAGAGAACCTGCCGCTATCAATAAATCTTCTTTCCCCAACGAGGCGTTTAACAGGGCTTTCATGCTACCTTGTGGGTGCTCCTCGAGGGAGCTCCAAGGGATAGTCGCTGTCAATCTCACTTCGGAATTTGGTGTCTGGAGAAGTAGGTCCGGTACGTCTATCTGTTCATGGTCACTCCGGACATTTCCTGCCAATGCCGAAACCTTGAGGCCGGAACGTTCTTCCACGAAGAATTCCTTGATGTGGACGTTTATTTCTTTTCCTTGATATAAGATGGAATCGATAGAGGTGTTCAGGTTCGTTAAACTGATATGGGAGAAATCGAGTCCTTGCTCGGGTGCCGCGTAATTCCCGTCATAAGCGAATGTAGAATTCGTTATGTCAAAGTTTCTCGCCTTATATTGTTCCGCTCCAAGATCTACGAGGCCGTTATTTAGCCCGGCTTTATTAACGAAAGCCGTAAGGCGTAAGGAATCCGAGGGCATTTGTAGGGCGAAGGCTACCCGGTCCAAACTGATTTTATCCAGCTTGAGTACCCAGTTCAGAGGTGTGGAAGTCGTGTCTTCTTTCGAGGTTGAATCATTTAATAGAAGGGTAATGGCGGTATCGGATAAATCTACGGTATTAAATGTAGCTTTCTCCTCGGACAGGTCTATACGATCGGCGTGCAGGTAAAGCTTTCCCAAGAATCCTTTGATTTCCATACCTTCAATCATAGTCCCGGTGTTAACCTTTACGTTCCGGAGGTCGATCGCCTCTACCAATACTTGCTTCCGCAAAAGAGGAAGGGCACGAACCCGTACCGTCAAGCTCTGTAAACTCAACAAGGTATCGACGGGAGGATTTACGACCTCGACACCCTTAACCGTAAGGTCTAACGGGAAAGATAGCCTAATCTGCTCGATCCCGATTTGCATACCAGTCACTTTTCCCGCGTATTCGGTCGCTTTCCGTACCGCGAAGTTTTGGAAAGGAGGTATATATAGTAATATAGAGAGTAACAATACCAATGCGATCGGTATTAGGCATATCACTCCTATCCGTTTAATCCATACTCTCATGTTGATACGTTTCTCTTTTTCTTATTTGTTTATTTGCCTGTTTTTATGACGATCGCTCCGTTCGCGCCTCTCACCCCGTATTCACCTGCGTCTTTCAATACTTTTAATTCCGAGACATCTTCGACGGGAATCGTGTTTAGAACAGATAGGTCCATCGGTATACCGTCTACCACTACTAGCGGGTCACTAGGACTGTTTAGGGAAACGCTCGCACGGATGCGTACGGAACCATCGGCGAATGTTATGCCACTCATCCTTCGTAGCAGGCAATAGAGATCCCGGCATCCGGTTTTCTGTATCTCTTCTTTATTCATAACGCTTGAGCTTACTATTTTGTTTCGTTCCCTTTCCATAATTTCTTTCAGGGCCTCATCCGGTTCAAAACTACGCTCTGCGTTGAATGTGCTATTCTCTAAAGTAATGGTTATATAATTGTATCCGTTGACTGGGACTTTGACTACATTTCTTGTTTTCTTAATAGTGACGAACAAGGTATCATTCAGGTTAGCCCCCGGGATGGTGAATACGCCATGTTTGTTCGTTTTCACGGTGATCGGATTCTGACTGCCTAGCGTGACCGGATAGCGTTTGATTATTTTATCGCTGATGTCACGCAATACACCGACTAAAGTATCATTCTGTGCCAAAAGTATTTGACTGCTGAATGATAAGATGATGATTGAAAGATAATGTATTGTTTTCATAGCTCAATCTTTTTAGCTGAACATAACACAAAGATAATATAATATTTCTTAAAGGCAGAGTTTTAGGGCAAATTCGTAATAGGTATTATTTTTACGTTTCTATGTGGTCTCATTTGTCGCTAAAATGAGATTACTATAAATGGAAATCATTACATTTGCCAAAATAAAATGAACGGTATGGAATTAGATTTAGCCTATTTGTGTAAGGAGGTTCGAGAAATAGCTCGTGCTTCTGCGACATTCTTAAAAGAAGAACGCCGAAAGTTTGACCGGAACTTAGTGGAGGAAAAAAGTGCTCATAACTATGTATCTTATGTGGATAAAGAATCGGAACGACAGATCATAGAGGCTTTGTCTACTTTGCTACCTGAGGCTGGTTTTATCGCGGAGGAAGGCTCTGGAAGTTTGACTGATGAGGAATATTGTTGGGTGATCGATCCATTGGACGGCACTTCAAACTATATTCATGATATTGCGCCTTATTGCGTGAGTATCGCTTTAAGAAATCGGAAGGAGTTATTGTTAGGAGTAGTCTATGAGGTGTGTAGGGACGAGTGTTTTTATGCAGTGAAAGGTGGTAAGGCTTACTTGGATGGGAATGAGATATATGTATCGGATGTATCAGTATTGGATAAGGCATTTATCGCATTGGGTTTCCCTTATAACTCTGATGCTTATCGTCCGGTAGCCGGTCATTTGGTTGATAGGTTGTATGGTTTTGCGGGAGGTACCCGTTTGATGGGATCTGCCGCCGCTGAACTGTGTTATGTGGCAGCAGGACGTTTTGATGCCCGTATAGAAGCCTATTTAGGCCCTTGGGACGTAGCCGCTGGTGCCTTGATTCTATTGCAGGCCGGAGGAAAAATATCAGATTTCAATGGAGGAGAGAACTGGGCTTCGGGTGAACAGGTAGTTGCCAGCAATGGCAAGGTTCACTCTCTTGTGTTGTCTTTGTTGCCCTAATACTAGAGTAATCCTGCGTATTCTAGTGCTTCTGTGTGTATTTAAAAGGTAAAAGAGTTTAAACTTACTTCTTATTTGCGGGGTGTTTGATCCGTTTTGATTTTCAAAACAGATGGAGGAATACAAATACCCGTAAATCCTTGTATGTGTCTAATTCAGTAAAAATCAAGACTTTTAGGATTAGAGATTTTACTTACATTTGTGGAAAATAAAAATGTTACAGAGTATGAAAAACAATCTATACGTCTTTTTTCTGTTCTTTATTACTGGACTAATGTCATGTAGCCATCACTCAGGTCTATATGAACATGCGGAAAAGATAATGTCCCAACATCCCGATAGCGTTTTAACATTGCTATCAACAATACAAGATGTAAATGATCTTTCAGAAAAGGATCGTGCTATGTACTATCTACTTTTGACAGAAGCTCAAAATAAAACTTATGTCAAACCTACTTCAGATTCGTTGATCGCTATTTCTACTGAATACTTTGATAAAACCGAAGATTGGGGAAGAAAAGCAAAAGCTTGGTATTATAGAGGAAGAGTCAATCAGGACCTTGGCGATGCTCTTCATGCGCAAGACTATTATTTGAAAGCATTACGAAATAGTGATAAAGTTTTGGATTATGTTTTACTGGGTCGTATTAGTTATAGTTTAGGAATGCTTTATACTTATCAGAATGTTTATGAAAAAGCAATTCCATTTCAGAAAAAGGCTTTAGATTATTTTAGGGAAGTTCAAGATTCTATTGGCCAATCATTTGTTTTAAGGGATATAGGCAGAACTTATACCTCTTTATCAAAGCTAGATAGTGCTTGCTTTTTCTATGAGTATGCGTTGAATTATGCGAATAATCTTAGTAAACCCTCTATTTTTAGTGAATTAGGAAATGTCTGTATGGAGTTAGGTGATTATAAAAAAGCTTATGACTTTCTTCAATTGTCTTTGGAATATTCTACGGATGTGTCTTTGTTGTATCCTACTTATTTAACTTTAGGAGACCTATTTTCAAGAATAGGGCCGATAGATTCTGCGTATGTTTATTTAGAAATGTGTAAAGAAAGCCATTCATGTTCAACACAAGCAGGCGCTTACTATTATTTGGCAAAACTAGAAAAAGAGCAGAAACACTGGAAAAATTATGCAATGTTTCAAGAAGTTTATGAACAACTACGTGACTCAACTAATAAGAAACAAACAGAGTCTATTCGAAAGATGCAAGATTTATATAACTATCACCAAGTAGAGGCAAAATATATGCAAACTCAGATTGCATTAAATAAGACAATCATAAATTTTCTCATTGTAGGTATTTTTGCTTTAAGTGCTATTGTAATATTGGTTTTCGTGATAGTTATGGTGTACAAAAGATTAAACAATAAAAAGAAACATCTGCAGGAACAGAGGCGAAAGCTAGATGCTTTGAAAGAAAAACAACGAAAAGATAGAGAACGTATAGAAAAAAATGAAAAGATTATAGCTAAGCTAGAGAAGCAGATACAAGAGTCTTCCATCGCTTTTGATGAAAAAGAGAAAGAACTTATGCTTTTGAGAAAAGAACGTTTGGAGGCAGAAAACAAGAATTTGAAGTATGCGGAAACCGAGAATGAGCTTTTATTAAATCGATTTTTAACATCGGACATTTATTATCGTTTTCATATGAAAGAAGACTGGAGACCAAAAGAGAATGATTGGGAGGAATTATATAAAGCTTTGGATGAGACATATGATGGCTTTACCCATAGGCTCATGGGAGTTGCTAAAAAATTGACAAGTACAGAACTGCGTGTAAGTTGTTTAGTAAAGTCTAATGTTCCTCCCGTTACAATAGCGATGCTAATCGTTACCACTCCAACAAACGTGTCTATGATTCGTAAACGACTATATGAGAAAATACATTCACAGAAAGGCTCTTCTGAGAAATTTGATAGATTCATACAGGAGTTTTAATGATGATTGTGCATAATTTGTGCAATTTTAGTTCATGTTTTTGTAAGTAATGTATGGTATGTTTGCTCCCATGTTTTTATAAAAATATCATGCATTATGAAAAATGTAAACAAATTCACTGTTGTTGCGATTTTATTCGCATTGTTTTTAACTAATTCTGTTTTAGGAGATAATATTCCTACGGAAGGAAAATGGAGAGATGAATATTATCGTTCGGCAGATGCCCCATTACCTCCAGTTGCATCAATCGAAGGAGATATCCTTTCCTTGGACTTTGAAGATGCTTTATCAAACTTGACTGTATGTGTCATGAATGATAGAGGTGTGAAAATTTATGAGGATGTTGTTTCTTCAGAGGCAGGTGGAACTTATTCATTTTCTTTAGCGGGAGAAACAAGTGGCCAATATCAAGTTGTACTATTACACCAATTGGGACACTTGACCGGTAACTTTACCTTGGAATAAAAAATTAAAAGGTTTTGTAAGAAGAAAGAGCTGTTATACTTCTCGGTAAAATGGGAAACACAGCTCTTTTTTTATTAAGACAATTGTGCCAAATTCGAATCTTTACTTGGATACATATATATACATGTTTTAGCGCTAAATGTATCATCAATCAGTTGGGAGTCATTCTGTTTATTGTGTATTTCTTAAAAATAGGCTCCGTTGTAGCCTACTTTACTATACATGGAAATTGCGATTAGTATTAATAGAAATTCAAAATACTATGGATACTAATCGGAGCTTGGATGGATGTAATTTCTTTGCATTCTGATTATCAGATGTATAGATGATAATCTGGAAATATTGGGCTTATTGTGCTTTTTTAGAAATTAAATTAGGTGTGGTTGGCCTAGTTTTATTTCCAAATGGTGTTATATCATGATTCTTATAACATGAAAAATTCATAGTTGTGAAATTTTATAGGATTTAGCTGTTAAAATCAATATGGATTTCCCCCTTGTCTAAGAAATGACAGGACAATACTATTATATATGCCGTTTATTCTGTATTTTTGCCAGAAAAATTAGCAGACATGGCTGAAAGCAAAGTTGAACACCTATTGGATAGCATTCATTTTCCGGAAGACTTGAGACATTTGTCACAGGATAAGTTGGAGCAGGTATGTGCCGATTTGCGTCAATATATTATCGATGTTTTGTCTGAGAATCCCGGTCACCTAGGTGCAAGCCTTGGTACGGTAGAGCTGACAGTCGCCCTTCATTATGTATTCAATACCCCCTATGACCGTATTGTCTGGGATGTCGGGCATCAAGCTTACGGACATAAAATACTTACAGGAAGGAAAGATATTTTCCATACGCTCCGTAAGTTTAAAGGAATTAGCGGCTTCCCTAATCCGGCGGAAAGCGAGTATGACGCTTTTATCGCCGGACACGCCTCAAATTCAATCTCTGCGGCGATGGGTATGTCGGTAGCCTCGGCCTTGAAGAAGGAACTGGATCGCCATGTGATCGCCGTGATCGGGGATGGCGCTATGACCGGAGGACTCGCCTTCGAGGGGTTGAATAATGCGTCTGCCAACCCTAATAATTTGTTGATTATCCTGAATGATAACGATATGGCGATAGATCATAGCGTAGGTGGTCTTAGCCAGTATTTAGTGGATATAACGACGAGTCAAGCCTATAATAAAATGAGATACGATGTGTATCGAGGCTTAAAGAAGATCAAGCTCATCAATAACGATCGCCGGGAAAACATCTTACGTTTTAACAATAGCCTTAAAGCATTGCTTACCCAGCAACATAATTTATTTGAAGGCTTCAGCATCCGTTACTTCGGTCCGGTGGATGGGCATGATGTAAATTATCTGGTGAAGGTATTGAATGATATAAAAGATATGCAAGGCCCTAAGCTGTTGCATATCAAAACGAAAAAAGGAAAAGGCTTTAAACCTGCGGAAGAGTCCGCTACGGAATGGCATGCTCCCGGAAAGTTCAATAAGGAAACCGGCCAGCGTATTATCGTTCGTAAATTAGATGAACCTCAATTATATCAAGACGTGTTCGGTCATACATTGGTAGAGCTTGCGGAGAAAGATGAGCGTATTGTAGGCGTAACTCCGGCTATGCCTTCCGGCTGCTCGATGACTTATATGATGAAAGCCTTCCCGGATCGTGCGTTTGATGTGGGAATTGCGGAAGGACATTCCGTAACTTTCTCTGCCGGATTAGCTAAGGAGGGAATGATACCTTTCTGCAACGTGTATTCTTCGTTTATGCAGCGTGCGTATGATATGGTTATCCATGATGTAGCTTTGCAAAAACTACATATGGTGATCTGTCTGGATCGTGCGGGATTAGTGGGAGAGGATGGAGCTACACATCATGGCGTGTTTGATTTAGCATATCTTTGTCCGATACCGAATTTGGTAATCGCTTCCCCATTGAATGAGTTGGATTTACGGAATTTGATGTATACAGGCTATGCTGCTTTTAATGGCCCGTTCGTAATCCGTTACCCTAGAGGTAAGGGGGAGATGAAAGATTGGCGTAACGAGATGCAAGTATTGCCTATAGGAAAAGGGAAAAAGTTGCGTGACGGGGATGATATCGCCGTACTTTCTATCGGACCGATCGGAAACGAGGTGATCAAAGCCATCGAGATGGTGAAAGAAGCGGGGGTATCGATAGCCCACTACGATATGATCTACTTGAAACCGTTGGATGAGGAGCTGTTGCATGAGATCGGGCAGAAATATAACCGTATTATTACGGTAGAGAATGGAGTGATAAAAGGAGGTTTTGGTAGCGCTGTCCTTGAGTTTATGGCAGACAATGGCTATACGCCTCATGTAAAGCGTATCGGAGTGCCGGATGCGTTTATCGAGCATGGTTCTATACCGGAACTGTATCAATTATGTGGTATGGATGCCGAGAGCATTGCGAAACAGTTGAAAAAGGAGAATTGATTATTGTCAATTAATAAAATATGAAAATTGTCATAGCCGGTGCGGGAGAAGTAGGTACACATTTAGCGAAAATGTTATCTCAAGAGAATCAGGATATCATTTTGATGGATCCGAATGAGGAACGGCTGAATTTCTCAAAATCTAGCATGGAGATTCTCCCTATGGTCGGGAATCCGACCTCGCTTAGAGATTTGGAGGAAGCGGGGATCAAGAAAGCGGACTTGTTCGTAAGTGTTACTCCCGAGGAGACTACCAATGTGACGGCTTGTATGTTGGCTCATAATCTAGGAGCGCATCGTACGTTGGCCCGAATCAATAATTACGAATATTTATTACCCAAAAATAAAGAGCTGTTCGAGAAATTAGGAATCAACTCGATGATTTATCCTGAGATGTTGGCGGCTAAGGAGATCGTGACAGCTGTACGCCGTCCGTGGACACGCCAATATTGGGAGCTGTTTGGTGGAGCTTTAATTCTGATAGGTGTTAAAGTTCGGGATAATTCCCGTTTGGTGAACCGGGTATTGGCCGAATTGCTAAATGAGCAGAAGCTATATCATATTGTCGCTATTAAGCGAAAGAACGAGACGATAATCCCCCGTGGTACGGACCGGATAGAGTCTGGTGACATCGTATTCTTTACGACGACCCGATCTCATATAGAGGATGTGCGCTTACTGGCCGGGAAGAAAGATCCGGAAGTAAAGAAGGTTATTATTATGGGAGGAAGCCGTATCGCTATCCGTGCTTGCCAATATTTACCTAATAACATCCGGGTAAAAGTAATTGAGGCTAATAAAGAGAAAAGTCATCGAATCGCTGAGGTAGTGCCTAGTAATGTCTTGATTATAAACGGAGACGGACGTGATACTGATTTGTTGATGCAAGAAGGCATCAAGGATGCGCAGACTTTTATAGCTTTGACGGAAAATTCCAGCACGAATATATTGGCATGTCTGGCCGCTAAGCGTTTAGGTGTGTTTAAGACAATCGCTAAGATTGAGAATATCGATTATATCCAATTGGCGGAAAGTATGGACATCGGTTCGGTTATCAACAAAAAGCTGATAGCAGCCAGCCATATCTATCAATTTCTTTTGGATGCGGATGTCTCTAACGTGAAATGTTTGACCTTTGCGAATGCGGATGTGGCGGAGTTGGTGGCTCGCCCGGATTCAAAGATTACCAAGAAACAAGTCAAGGATCTCCGTCTGCCGAAAGATATGACTCTCGGTGGGTTGATTCGTGACGGTGAACCTATGATGATCAAGGGTGATACTCAGATACAGGCATACGATCATGTTGTCGTATTCTGCTTGGATACGGCTATGCGTAAGCTGGAGGACTACTTTAACTAGTTGATAGTTATGTTGAACGTACGTTTTATAGTGAAGATGCTAGGGGTGATGTTCATCCTTGAGACTTTTTTTATGCTGGCCGCTACCGTCGTAGCTTTCCTTTATCGGGGGAGTGATGTATATCCGCTTCTTATTTCAAGCGGAATCTTATTCGGGACCGGTTTTTTGTTCTACTCTATGGGCTTTAAGGCGAATGAACACTCGGCCGGCCGGCGGGAAGGAATGTTGATCGTGACATTGACTTGGATTTTATTCTCTTTATTTGGAATGTTACCATTCTATATTGGAGGATATATAGATAATGTGACCGATGCCTTTTTCGAGACCATGTCCGGATTTACGACTACCGGCTCTACTATTTTAACGAATATAGAGGCATTGCCTAAAGGTATCTTATTCTGGCGGAGTCTTACACAGTGGCAGGGAGGTATCGGTATGGTCGTATTCACCGTGGCTTTGATGCCTATTTTCGGAGGTGGTGCCTCGCAGATGTTTGATGCCGAAACGCCCGGTATAACCCATGAACGTTTTCGTCCTCGTATTACGCAAGTCGCTAAACGCCTGTGGGGGGTGTATGTTTTTCTGACACTTTTTTTAGTCGGCCTTTTATGGGCTGGTCCGATGAATTTGTATGATGCGGTAAATCATGCGTTCACGGCTATATCTACTGGTGGATATTCAACCAAAAACGCAAGTATCGCTTATTGGAATTCCTCTTATATAGAGTATGTAATAACTATTTTCATGTTTATCGGAGCTACCAATATGACATTGGTTTATTTCTGTTTTAATGGAAATGTGAAGAAATTGATTAAAGATGAGGAGTTTCGCTGGTTTTTCTTTTTTGTTTTAAGCGCTATTATCGTTGTCATGGTGTGGATCTTGTACCTTGGATTCGCCTCGGATGTAGAGAATGCGTTCCGTAAGGCGGCTTTCCAAGTGGTGACCTTGGTTTCTACCTGTGGATTCGCTACGGATGACTATATTCCTTGGGGACCGTTTTTCTGGTTTATCGCATTGATCTTGATGTTTATTTGTGGATGCGCCGGATCTACTTGCGGTGGCTTGAAGATGGGACGCTTCGTTATTTTAACGAAGAATCTCTCCAATGAATTTAAGAAACAGACACATCCCCATGCGGTGATTCCAGTACGAATGAACGGGCATGTCGTATCTGGTGATATCGTACATCGTGTGTTAGCTTTTGTGTTCGCTTATATTACGTTAATCGTGGTGAGCTGTTTGGCTTTATCTTTGGATGGGATGGGATTTTCGGAGGCGATTGGTGCCGCTGTTTCTGCTATAAGTAACGTAGGGCCCGGCTTGGGAACGCTTGGTCCGGTAAGTAATTTTGCGGATGTTCCCACGGTGTCGAAATGGTTTCTGTCTTTTTTGATGTTAACAGGGCGTCTGGAGATATTTACGGTATTAACGATATTAGTCCCCGGTTTTTGGAAACAGTAAAATTATTGAAAATGAAAAGTATACAGGTCATTGCTAGTCTGCTGTGTGGTATTCTGTATTGTGGGATTTCTTTAAATGCCCAGAATGTATTGAAAGCAACAGGTTGGATGCCAGAGCACACATTTACTTCCGGAATAGAAGGTCCGGCTGTAGATAGCGAAGGAAATTTATATGCCGTAAATTATAAGAAAGAAGGGACGATCGGTATTGTACGCCCAGATGGTAGCCATGGCTGTTTTCTCGTTTTGCCGGAAGGATCTACCGGGAATAGTATCCGCTTCGGGAAAGACGGAAATATGTACGTGGCGGATTATACAGGGCATAATATCTTAAAAGTGGATATGAAATCTAAGAAGATCAGCGTATTCGCTCATGAGCCAAAGATGAATCAACCAAACGATATTGTATTTGCCTCCAATGGAAATATCTATGCGAGTGACCCGGATTGGCCGAATCAAAAAGGCCAACTTTGGTTGATTACCCCGGATGCGAAAGTCTCCTTATTGGAGACGAATATGGGAACGACTAATGGCATCGCTGTGAGTGAGGATGGTAAACGCTTGTACATTAATGAATCTGCTCAATTAAAAGTCTGGGTATATGATATATGCCCGGATGGTACTTTAAGGAATAAACGTCTATTTCATACTTTTGAGGGGTACGGTATGGATGGTATGAAGTGTGACGAGAAAGGAAATCTTTATATTTGCCGTTATGATAAGGGTACTATAGCTTTGTTAAATCCGCAAGGAGATTTAGTTGAAGAGATTCAATTGACAGGAAAGCAGCCGTCTAACTTAACATTTGGAGGACCTGATCATCGTCAATGTTATGTGACATTGCAGGATCGGGGTTGTTTTGAAACCTTTAAGGTTCCTTATCCGGGAAAAGAATGGTAACCCGATATACGTTTTTGATTAATTTTGCGTTATAATAGGTACGGAATATTAAAAAGATATATAGATGATAGAATATATAAAGGGTGAAATCGTGGAACTTACACCTACACGTATGATTTTGGAGTGTGGTGGTATAGGCTACGAGCTGAATATATCCTTGAATACATATAGTGCGTTTGGGAGTAAGACTACCGGAAAAATATATATATATGAGGTAATCCGGGAAGATGCTCATTTACTATTTGGCTTTGCCGAGAAAATCGAAAGGGAGTTGTTCCTTTTGCTTACTTCCGTTTCCGGCGTGGGACCGAATACCGCACGCATGATCCTTTCTTCTCTACCGCCATCCGAATTGGTTCAAGTGATCGGTTCGAAGAATGAGGCCGCATTGACTGCCGTGAAAGGGATTGGTTTGAAGACGGCCCAGCGTATCTTGGTAGATTTGAAAAATAAGGTGAAACCTATGGAGAGTATGGCCGGAAACTTGCCGGAGGCATCAGTCTCTAATGGAGCGGTAACCGAGGAGGCCGTAGCCGCATTGGTTATGTTGGGTTTCCAGAAAGCGGCTTCGCAAAAAGCGGTATCCGCTATTTTGAAAGGCTCGCCCACTTTAGCTGTGGAACAAGTAATTAAAACTGCGCTTAGAATGCTTTGATAATTGACAATTGAGGATTAACGATTAACAATTGACAATTAAATGAGAAAATGAGAAAACGAATACTGAAATATTCCATATGGATCGTTGTATTATTGTTTGGTGTCGGCTTGTATTCGCTGAATGCTGATTACCTTGCGTATACATCATCTTTGCCGGAATTGGAGTTGCTGGAAGCTCCGGAGGATACGATCCCTCCCCGTTATCCGGTAGCTAAAACTACACCGGAGGAATATCAAGATATCGTGAAACAATCACCTGCCGATTTGCGTGATCCGGAGAATGTCAAGACTACGATTGAGTATGATTTAAAGACGAATACGTATATTGTTCGTACGAAATTAGGCGATATGGAGATTGGTACGCCGATGAGTTTAACCCCAGCGGAATACCAAGATTATTCTATGCAACAATCACTTCGTTCCTATTTCCGCCAAAAGAACGAGGAAGAATTCCAAAAAGCTACGAATAAACAGTTTAACTTAACCGATATGCAGTTTAATATCGGTGCGGCGGAACGTATCTTCGGCCCCGGTGGAGTACGTGTAAGAACACAAGGTTCGGCCGAGATCACGATGGGATTGAAGACGAATAAGAATAATGATCCTTCTCTTCCGGAGCGTTCCCGTAAACGTACTTTCTTCAATTTTGACGAGAGTGTGCAGTTGAATGTACAAGCCTCGGTGGGTAGCAAGGTGAATTTCGGAATGAATTACAATACCGAGACCTCTTTTGATTTCGATTCCAAGAAATTGAAGTTGGCGTATACGGGCGAGGAGGATGAGATTATCAAATCGTTGGAAGCCGGTAACGTGAGCATGAATACCAGCAACTCCTTGATTAATGGAGGTGCGGCTTTATTCGGTATGAAAGCGGATTTACAATTTGGTAAGTTGCGAGTGAACGCCTTGTTTGCCCAGCAGGAATCTGAATCCAAGACGGTTAGCTCAAAAGGGGGCGTGCAGACGAAGCCCTTCGAGATCAAGGTGGATGAATACGACGAGAACCGTCACTTCTTCTTGGGCCATTATTTCTATGATAACTACGATAAGTTTATGGAGTCTTTGCCTACCGTCACCTCCGGTATCGAGATCTCTAAGATAGAAGTGTGGGTGACCAATAAACGAGGTAATTATGACCAGTCCCGCAATATCGTAGCTTTCACTGATTTGGGAGAAAATGAATCTCGTAATATCGGTAATACAGCCTTGGTAATGCCTTCCGGAACGGATAGGCGTCCGAATAATTCCGCAAACAATTTATATACGACTTTAACCACTCAATTTACGGGTGCCCGTAAGATTAATATGGTGAATGATGCTTTGAAAGGTGCCATGGAGGGAGGACGGGATTTTGAGAAAATCGAGAGTGCCCGTTTGCTAGAGTCGTCTGAGTATACATTAAACAAGAAATTGGGTTATATTTCTTTGAGGACTCAGTTACAGGCTGATGAGGTATTGGGTGTCGCTTTTAGTTTTATCTATAATGGCAAGACCTATCAAGTCGGTGAGTTCTCTACGGATAATAAAGAGAATACGAGTGACTGTATTTATGTGAAGTTGCTAAAGGGCATCACGATGTCGCCTGATATGATGTTCTGGGACTTGATGATGAAGAACGTATACTCATTGGGTGCTTATTCGGTGCAGAAAGAAAAGTTTAAATTGAACGTAACCTATCAGAGCGATTCTACCGGTACGTATGTAAACTATCTTCCAGAAGGTAATTGTGCGAATCAAATCTTGATTCGGGTATTAGGGCTGGATCGCTTGGATACTTATGACAATCCGAATCCGGATGGCTTCTTCGATTTTATTGACGGTTATACGATACAGGCGGAGACCGGTAAGATTATATTCCCTTGTGTACAACCTTTCGGCTCGAAATTACGGGAAAAGGTAGGTAATGCCTATGCCAGTAAATATGTATTCCAAGAGTTGTATGACTCGACATTAACTGTTGCTCGCCAGATCGCCGAGAAAAATAAATTCCTTTTAAGTGGTGAGTATAAAGCCTCGTCGGGTTCGGAGATCGACTTGGGAGCTACTAACGTGGCCCGTGGGTCTGTACGTGTCACGGCAGGAGGAGCTACACTGACAGAGAATGTGGATTATACGGTAGATTACAGTTTAGGACGTGTGACGATCTTGAATGAGAGCATCATATCTAGTGGAACACCCGTTAGCGTATCTCTGGAGAACCAGTCTACTTTTAATATGCAGCGAAAGACGATGATCGGGTTAGACTTGAATTACCAGTTCAATAAGGACTTCATGGTCGGTGCCACGGTTATGCATATGTCGGAAATGCCTCTTACGGTAAAAACCACTTTGGGAGATGAGTCTATAAAGAATACTTTATGGGGCTTGAATACCTCTTATAAAGCAGAGAGCCAGTGGTTGACAAACGTATTTGATAAGTTACCCTTGTT
>ERZ773224.2583-NODE-2583-length-18475-cov-4.051683_pt1 | contig 18475 bp, 20 predicted proteins | sample MGYA00580526_ERZ773224 | MGnify/ENA primary metagenome ERZ773224 (study PRJEB29015, sample SAMEA2737743) | human gut metagenome | biome: human gut; feature: human-associated habitat; material: faeces | place: China | collected 2012 ... | reverse complement strand
AATCCAGAAATGTCATCGGTTCATTCATTTGTAGTCGTCCTTTCCTTGCAGGCGGTTGATCTGCAACAGGCACATAATCACAATACCGATACAGCCGCCGAGCATAGTTCCGATGATAAAAAAGAGCAGTTCGCTCATACCATACGCCTCCTTTCAGCGCATAAAAATATCGCCCTCCGTTTGTAACGGGGACGAGCAAAATTAAGGGTTTCAGGGGCTACCCCTGACAAGGTTTTGCCTTTGTGGTATCACAAAGGCGATGCTTGCTGGTACATCGCATGGCGTTCGTCCCATCGGCCGAACATTTTGCCACCGACTGAAAAAATTCAGCGTTCATGCTCACGCTGCGGATTGAACGGGATTCCGATGAGCTTTCCGTTCAGCCTTGCCAAGTGTTCGGGATAGCGGAACATTTTAGTATAGCGGGCAATCTGTTCATCGGAAAGACTGTCAAAGCTCTCGCCCCGGCAGTCACATATAAAAGCGGGGCCGAAAATGAAATCGACCATAACGCCGTCCTTGTTTTTTACGCTTCGGTTTGGCAGCATACCGTTGATCTTTCCCTCGTCGTTGCAGACAATACACACCTGTTCCTCAAAGGGGTAAAAGGGTTCAATCAGTCCGTCAACGGCATTTTGCAAATCTTCAATAGAAGTGCCGATTTCAGCGGTGCGGGCAAGTTTACCCGGTTCCAGCAGTACAACCTTGATTTTCTTTTCCTCACTCATAGCGGAAATCTCCTTTCAGCGTTCATAATCACGGCTTCGCTCATTTGACCTTGCGGAGAAATCCACACCGACAAAGGAATCGGCGTCGAGGATATATTCGCTGTCATTCCAGCGGGCTTCGACCATTGCTTCGGCTTCCGCTTTGGAATTTGCCTCAATCTCTACCGTCTTTTGCAATGTTTCGGTAATTGTTACTGCATAGGTTTTCATCGTTTGTTTCCTTTCTTCATTTAAAAATGTTGTTCCGTATTCATCTTCCAGCGCTGATAACAGGCTGCTCAATTCTTCGGCATTTCTAATACGAGGGACGGCAAGCGCCGAGGGAGTAATATCAAGCGCCTGCGCCATACGGCACAGCAATTCGTGTTTCGGCGTTCTCGTGCCGGATTCGTACTGCGCAATTCGTATGTCGGCGTTCTCCTGCGGGAAACCAACCGCCACGCCTAACGCCTTTTGCGTCAACCCGCACGAAATACGGAAACGCCGTATTCTCATGCCCGTATTCATTAAATCGCCCATTTCATCGTTCTTTGCTCCTTTCTTTTCGCTTGGTAACGGGAAGTCCGAGCCGCATACATAAACAATCGTTGTAATCCTTGCCCTGCGGGGGCGGTTGAATTGCCACCTTAACCGCGTATCTTTGGGACAGCAGCGTTTTAATCGTGTCTGCGGCGATCCGTCCCGTATAGTCGTTATCCAGCCGCAAGACCGCTTTTCGGATATGGGGATAGTCCGCAAGATACTGAACAAGGGCGGCGGGCAGGCTGCTTTCCTCAATCTTTGCTTTCGGCTTATACACGCCTGCAAGGGAGAGCAGGTTTTCTCGCCGCCAGTCCTTGCCGTCCAGCTTTTGCATTGTCCCGTAGGACAGCAAATCTACCGCCGATTCAAACAGATTCAGCGTGTCGCTCTGTGCTTCTGCGGAAATCCCAAAGGAATACCGCTTGTCGCTGCCGTTTGCGTCTCCGATAAAGTCTGTACCGATACCGCGCAGATTGGCATAGCGGGGCTTGCCGTCCAGATCCTGCCCGACGAACACAGCGTTGTAATGGGGATAGCTTTCATACAACCGTCCTGTGCTGATACAGAAGTCGATCAACTCATAGTCGATTCCCCGCCCATGCAGATATTCCACGGCGTGGGCGGCGCAGCGGTTCGCTTTTGGCAAAAGCAAAACTTTTTCTTTCGGCTTGCTCGGCGCGGGGGAATAGGTCGGCGGCAACACCGCGACATTTCCCATAATCGTTTCCACCGCCTGCGTAAAGGGCATTTCTTTGACCTTGATGAGATAGTCCAGCGCCGAATAACCGCCGATCCCACGGGAAAACCAGCACCATTTGCCGTTGGAGATTTTCAAACTGTCGTGCTCACGAGTGCAGTAGGTGCCGCCCCCGAAATGCACCAGCTCCTGCGGCTCATAAGTCCGCAGATAAGTCAGCAAATCCATCTCACGGGCCTGCGCCACCACCTCCGGCGGGATATATGGCATATGTTTCACCTCCATTCTGACATAAAAATAGCCGAGGGGCTTTCAGAATGAAAACCTCTCGGCTATGTAATTAGAATATTATGAGTCAGTCGGTCGTTTCTTCAATCTCAAACTTTGGGAAATAGTCCTTTGTGAAATAAACACCGGATATTTTATAGTAGTGAGTTTTATTATACTTGTCATCACACTGCATCCAAATCATATATTGAGCCCCATCTTGTTGAATTGTCGGGTTATCAAACTTGGCTTTGATGTGATTTATTGGAGCTATAATGTCAAAATGTAGCGGTTTCTTCAGTTTCCAATATTCTGTTTGGTCTGGCAATATAATTTTGGCATTGGATATGCTAATGTTGGTTGCGATATTCTCCGAGACATTATTTATCGAAATTTCAAGATTGGCACAATTACCATTTGACCCTTGTGATTTTACTGTGAATTTCGGCATATTCCGCTCGTGCTCTTGAGATATTAAAAGCTGCTCATGCCTATCAGATTCATCTTTAATGAGTTTATTCTGATATAAAGCTAATGCTCCCAATACAACCGTACCTACAAAGGAAAGAACTGCACCATAGTATCCAAGAAGTTCACCTGCTGTCCATTCGGCAGAGAAGAATGAGTTTTTAGGGTGAATCTTAAAAAGTATATGAATCACAAGCGGAACGACTATGACGGAAGAAACACCCAGACATATCAAAAGAATTTTGTGCTTTTTAATCCATTCAAACATAAATACTCCTTACGCCTTGATATACCGTGTCGTCCGTCCTGCACCGATTCGTTTTACCGAGCCGGTTTTGACCATTGCGCCGAGGACGGCTTCAACAGTCGTGGGGCTGACATCGGGAAGAATTTTGCAAATCTCTGCTTTGGAAAGCGGCGTCAGGCTGTTCAGTACGGTCGCCTCCACACGGGCCTTCTTCGTGATCTTCTTGCCGTGTACCACCGCAAACCGCTTGTCCAGTTCCTTATAGCACATATAAAGTGTGGACAGGAAATTCTCGATAAAGGGGAAATAGGAGTTTTCATTCGTTTCCCATCCAGCCGAGGACTGCCGCAGGGCTTCGTAATAATATGCCTTGTAATTGTTGATCTGTTCCTCGAAGGACACATATTTTCCTGCGTCAAAGCCGTTTTTGTATAACAGCAGCAGCGAGAGTAGACGGGACATTCTGCCGTTGCCGTCCCGGAACGGGTGGATGCAGAGGAAGTCCAAAATCACACAGGGGATCAAAAGAAGCTGGTTGATATTCGCATCGCTCCGTGCATCCAGATAAGCAAGCTCCAACTGCTCCATGGCTTTTGGTGTCTCGCTTGCAGGCGTGGGACGGAAACGCACACGCCGGTTTCCATCGGCGTCGATCTCCAAAATCACATTGTCGTCCGTCTTGTACTGCCCGCCGTACTCATAGCCCGCAAAGCTCATCATCATTTCGTGCAGCCGCAGAATATCGCTCTGCCGGAAGTCAATATGTTCATAGCCCAAGTGGATCTCATTCAGCGCATCTCTATACCCGGCGATCTCCGCCTCGTTGTGGTTCAGCGGGGCGCTGTTCTGATTGACAATGGCGGCGATACGCTCGTCGCTGGTCACAATGCCCTCGATGGCGTTGGAGCTTTTGATGGACTGTACCTTTGCGACAGCTTCCAGTTCCGTGAAGATCTGCGTATATTCGTCCTTGCGCACGCCCGCCATGGTTTTCAGCGCGGCAATATTTGAAGTCAGGTTCACAAGGTTTGCCGGCAGCAAACCGTTATTCAAAAAGGAGTAATCGAATTTTCTCATATAGCACCAGCCTTTCTGCACATAATTATAGCATATTATGTGCAGAAAAACAAGGCGCCATTCGTTTTATCTGCATATAATTTCTCTGGTTATATGCAGATAGCCGTTTAACATAGGCAGTAATATGAGAAAACGGCACGGGGTTTCCGTGCCGTCTGCGTCAGATCGCTTTGATTTTTTTGAGGTACGCCACGGCATCGGTATGACCGCGGAAGTAAATGTGCTGCCGTTCCATGTCCTCCATTTGGCGGACAAGACCCAGATAGGTCACATACGCCCGATGCTCCTCGGCGGTCATATGGATCTCGCCGTCGTCCTCGTCCAGCCTGTCGATAACGGGGTACTGCGCTCTCAACTGATCCATGCGGTCGGAAAGCTCGGTATAGTCCTCGTTGGCGTTTTGCAGATCCATCACAATATCGCTGTCGATCTCGGCAAAATCGTCCTCAATGCGGGACGGCAGGTCAAAATAGCTGTCGCTCACGGTGTTCACTTCCTTATCGTTTTTATTATACTATACCCAAACCGCAAGGCAATATCAAAGGTGCAAATTTTATCGTTCGGGCTGTTCGGCCTGCCGCTGCATTACGGAACGAACAGGAACGGCAGGTGAACTGATCCGATATTCTTCCGGGATGTTCTCAATGTCGCCGTCGTAGATGTCCACGAAGCGGCCGCCGTTTGACCGCACATAGCCGTTGTCACCGAAAATGCCGCCTTCCTCCAAGCGAACATCCCGCCCAAAGCCCTCATAGTCGATATAGTTTCCCAGCGCACCGAGCTTGTCCGTATCATAGCAGCCGCTTTCCTCAATCCAATAATAGCCGAGGTCATAGTCGCTGCACACGCCGGACAGGTAATCAAAGCAGTCCATGTTCTCGGTCAGGTTGATCAGTTCCCGCACGCTGCCGGTATTCTCGCCCAAATCCAAGACCGCCTGCCAGAACTCGCCGCTCTCCCGCATCTCCATGATCTGCCCGGCAAGGTAGTTCAGCTCACTCAGGCTTTCGTATTCGCTCAGCACCTTGCCGATGGCCGTGTCCGGGCAGTCGTAATCGGTGATGAACCATTCTTCATAGCGGCGGCCGATGCCGATGCGCCGGAAAACCGCCTGCATTTCTTCATTTGTCACAGGGAACTTGACCCATTCGCCCACCAAACAGACCTCGTTGTATTTGCCGAGGTTGGTAACAAAGGCTTCAAAGGCGCAGTCCCTTGTATCTGCTATATTCATCATGATCGCTTGCCTCCGTTATCGCTCCTGCGCCGGCGCCTGCCTGCGGGGAATGGGAAAGCCGTAAACACGGGCGATCTCGTCGCCCAGCCTGCGGGTGACCCTTGTAATATCCGCACGGGTGGCAGTACCGCGGTAGAGCTTTTCTTTCAGATTGTCGATCTGCGTGTCGCTTACGCCGTCCTTATAGGTGCGGTAGAGATAATGGTTCGTGCCGTCATGGTGGACGGCATCGCAGCGGAGATCGCCGTTTTTATCCACATACCAAGTGGCGTTGTCAATGTCCCGTTCGCTGTATAGGCAGTCCCGGATGTTGCCGCTGGAGATTTCCTTGTACCCCATACGGCGGCCGTGCCAAAGTCCAAGATCGCCGACAACGAGAATCGGGCGCGAAAGCTGAATGTTCAGGTTTGTGCGCTCATCTTCCAGATAATCACCGTTCAGCTCATACATCATTGCCATGCGCTCATCGTCGGTGAGATCGGGATACTGCTCCTCCAGATCGGCCTTCCAATCGTCGTAATCCAGATCGTCCGTCCATATGATGTGCCTGCCGTCGTTCACTGCGTTTTCGCCTCGCTTTCTGCCATAAGAAACTGTCCGAACTCGGTAAAAGCGTACCAGTTCGTGCGGTCAAAACGGCTTTCGTTGAACCGTCCTTTGGTGAGTACCCGCCCTTTGACCAGTCGTTTCAGTGCATAACGGATCTCATCATAGGACAGAAACGGGAAAAAGCCGGTCATCATCTGCACCGAACAGCGCACCCAGACCTTGCCCTCATGGAGCCGCGGCGATTCGGTGCTTTTCTGCTCGATACAATCCCAAAGGAAGCAGGCCAGCACCGCCGCATTGACTCCGTATTTTTTCGCTATGTCCGAATCAAAGAAATGAACCATAATTTTTGCCTCCTTTTTGTTTTTCGGGATATGTAAAAGGGGCAGCGAAATCCGCCGCCCCAAGGCTTACTTCTTCTTGGCTCTGATTTTCAGAAAGATCAAAGCGCCGACGATGAATACGACCAGCCCGATCGCCAGAATGGTTTTCAGCTCCATTACTCTGCGCCCTCCTTTCTGCGTTTTCTGAATCCGACTATGCCCAACACAGCAGCGCCCGCAGCGGAAATGCCGAGCAGGGCAAGCCACAGGGCGGGGTTGCTGTCGTCCCCGGTTTTCGGCGTGTCACGGAGTTCGTTGTGCATTTCCACCTTCGTCACCGCACCTTCAAATACGGATGCCGTCTTGTCGGCGGGCAGCACATAGGCGGAAGATGCACCGTCCGACACCTCGGACACCACATACTCACCGATGCGAAGATTTTCGATGAGAATTTCGCCGTTTTTGTCCGTGGTGAATACACCGACATAGCCGTTCGGACCGGTGACACGGAACGAGAAGCCTGCGACCTTTTTGTCGGAGGAAGTCTTGATGATTTTCAGAGAGCCGATCTGCGGTGTATTGACAAAGCCCTTTCCGGCCTCGTTTTCCACAGTTACGATCTTTCCGTCCTCGGTGATCTCGAAATAGTAGGCGTTTTCATCCAGATAGAAGCCCTCCGGTGCTTTCGTTTCTTTGACAAAATAGCCGCCGTAGAGCAAATCGGACATTCCATAAACGCCGATGCCGGTTTCGGTGAGTGTGCCGAGCCGTTCATCGTCGGCATCCAGTTCCTTGTTGCCGTTGCTGTCACGGTAAACGGTGAACTCCGCACCCGTCAGCTTGTTGTCGGGATAGTCCCGGTCGGTCTTGGTGAGTTGTACCGTACCACGGATGCGTGTGTTTTCGATCTCTACCTCGATCACCGCACCGTCTGCATCGACGGTCACGGGGTAGGTTTTCTCCGACAGCACAAAGCCAGTCGGGGCTTCGATCTCCCGCACGATCCAGTTGCCATAAGGCACATCGGCAAAAGAAAAACCGCCGTCCTCGGCAGAGGTGGCGGTGAGAATCGCATTTTCTCTTGTAAACTCGGTGCAGTCCGCTTTGAACAGTCCGATCAAGGCGCCGCCGAGGGCGTTCCCGTCCTCGTCCTTTTTCAGCCCGTGGATCTCGCCGTAAAGCAGCTTGTTTTCGATGGGTGCGCCGCCGTTTGCCTTGATGTCCACCAACGCCGTGTTCTGCCCGGCGTACTCAAACACGATGGGGTGCTTTTCGTCGGAGAGAATATAGTGTCCGTCCGTGGACAGCTCTTTGAGATAATAGCTGCCAAACGGCAGGTCGGTCTTGCAGACGGCATGACCGTTTTTGTCTACCGACACGATCTCCAGCAGACCGTCGGCGGGAATGATGCTGCCGTCAGCAGCAGTCAGCTCATCGGCGGCAAACAGTCCAAAGGTCACGGCGGAAAGTTCGCCGCCCATGCCGATGCCGAAGCGCTCGTCCTGCTCCAATACCTTATTCAGAGAAACGGCGGCTTTCTGCCGCTCGTTGCAGAAGTCGGCGGCGGTTTCGGTGATCTCGACCTCCTGCCCGGCATAGACAAGCTCTGCCGTGTGGACTTCGGTGTTCCGCACATAGCCGGTGGGGGCTGTGATTTCCCTGACCTTGTATTTGCCGAGATACAGCGCCTTGCTTTCGGCAAGCCCCGTTTCATCGGTGGTCACGGTATCAACGACCTCCCCTGCCGCATAGCGGAGCGTGCCGTCCGGTGTGATGATGTCCTCGGCAGCGGTGATCTCGTAGACTGCACCTGCAAGCCCCTTGACCGCAAACACCGGCTGATAGATGCCGTCCGCCTCGGTGACGGAAGAAAAGACCTCGCCGCTCTTGCTGATTCGGATCACGCCCTTCTGCGCCGTGTTCGGCTTTGTGACCTCGACCACCGTAACGGCGTTTTCCTCCATGGCGTTGTCGGCAGTCACATCGAAATAGACCGGCTCGCTGTTCAGCGTGTAGCCGTAGGGTGCGGAAACCTCCACCAGCGAATAGCCCGTGCCGTATTCCAGCTTTTCGGGCGTGATAAGATAGCCGTCGCTGTTGGTATAAAAGGTGTCGATGGTGGTAACTGCGGGATAGATGAAAGTCTGCGTGATGAGCGACCCGTCCGGGCGGTAAAGCCGGAAGCCTGCACCTGCCAGCGGAATAACCTTGCCGGTTTCGGCATCCACCTTGACGATCTTGATATAGCTCTCAAAATTGCGGTTGTTGGCAAGGTAGCGATAGGTCTGCCCGTCCTTGGCGATATACACATCGAAATCGGCAAGCAGCTCACGGCCGTCCCAGCCCTTGGTCTGATGCACCGTGTAGATGCCATAGGGTAACGCTTTTGTTTCGGCAAAGCCGTTTTCGTCGCAGGTCAGATAATCACGCTCGGATGCCTTGGCGCTGTCATAAGAGCCTGCGGCTTTCAAAAATACCGCAAATTCCGCTCCGGCCTCCGGCGTTTCAAGCTGGGTTTCGCCGTCGTCGGTGTGCTTGATGATGGCGATTCTACCCTTGATGATCTGTTCGGTCACATCGTTTGCCGTGGTGTTGTATTCCACGGTGTAGTTTTTTGCCTCTGCGCCGATGGGATAAACGGCGCTGTCCAGCAGGTAGCCCTCGGAGGGCGTGATCTCACGGATGGTCCAGTCATCCCCGCAGACATAATATTTCGTGGTGAATTGTCCGTTGGCATTGGTGGTGTAGGTGTCCACAAGCTGGTCGCCCTTATAGATGCCGTAAACGGCACCGGCAAGGGTGGCGTCGCCCTGCGGCATACCCGTTTCGGCATCGCTCTTGGTGACGATGACATTCCACTTTTTCAGAATGTTCGTAAAGCTCTTGTTCGTGACGGCGTTCCATTCCACCGCCGCCGTCTGCTGTTCGGGGACGACATAGCGGATCGCCGTATCGACTTCTTCCAGCGTGTAGCCTGTGCCGATCAGCACATCGGAAAACACGGCTTTGCCCGTGTTGTCGGTCACGGCGTATTCATCTACCGCAAGCCCCGAAAGCGAAGTGCCGTAGAGGTGGAATTTCACGCCCTCGTTCAAGCCGTCCTCGGAGGTCTTGGTCACGATGAGGGTTCCTCGCTTCAAGGTGTTATTGAAATTGACCGTTGCCACCTGACCGCTGACAACGGTGACACGGCGCACTTCCTGCGGCTCGTATTTGTCGTAGCTCTGCTCGGTGACGGTGTAAACGCCGGGAGCAAGGTTGTCAATCTGAATGACACCGCCCGCACCCGTCGTGGCGGTCTTGTTCACGCCGTTGCCGGTGATCGTAAAAGAAATGCCCTCGACCTTGCCGTCCTCACTTGTCTTGATGATCTTGGCGCCGCCATAGGACACTTTCAGGTTAAGATAGGCTTTGACGGGATCGCTGATCGTGGCACTGTAAGTGACCACATCCTGCATTGTGCCGTCAGGGCCGTAATGCCCATCGCTCCATACCACGACACCCTTACGGGTATTGTTTTTGGTGGCGGAGATCGTCACCGTTTCCGCCGGGGCTGCTTCGGCAGTGATGGTCAGCGTATTGCCGCTGGTTGCAAAGGTGATCCCTGCCTGCTCGGAGGAAAAGGTGTAATCACTCAGCACACCGTTGGTATCGGTCAGCGTAGCCGCATAACGGCTTCCATCCCAGTTCAGTTCGACCGTTTGTGCCTTGCCGGTGCTTCGGGCCATGAAGCTGGGGACGATGGTGTGCTTCTTCACGCTGGCTTCCATGCTGTCATAATAAGCAGAGAAGCGGCTGTACAGCGGGTGGCTTGTCCGATAGACGGATTTCACGGCATCAGCACTGCCGGGGTCAATATGATTAAAATTGGCGTCCCGTTCCCCGACGACCGTTTCCCATACCAGCACCTGCGTTGCCATCATGTGGGCCAGCTTGTCGGCATCCGCATCATTCTGAGAACGCCAGCCAAGGGATAGATTCCCCTGATAGCCGTACTGCATGATCCGCCCAAGCAGAGTCTTGATGGTGTCAGCGTCGATGGTGCTGTTGCACTCGGAGGGATAGTCCTTCCAGTAATCTTCGCCGTAGCGAGCGTAGGTTCTTTCCAGCAGACGGGGTACCCCCGGTTCGATGCAGTAACAGGCCGGGCCGTTAAAGTCCCCAATAGTGTGCAGTGTTGTCATCCATGTTTTTTCGCCGGATGTCCAGCCGTTCATATAATGAAGTTCATCATGTCCCCATGTGCCGCTGGTGTCCAGATTTGCATCTCCGTTTCTGGGAAATGCCACAGAATAGGACTTTGCTGTTTCCGCCGGAACCGATGTGGCAAGGGCAGTCACACTGCTTCCCAGAATAGTAGTGAAGCAGATCAATAGAGCCAAAAGCCCCGAAATGCTCCTGCGATAAAACTTTTTCATTTGTTTACCTCCTTGTTGACATGAAAAAAAGCACCGCATTACTGCGATGCTTCCTTCTGTGTGTGAAATTACGCGTACCCGATATAGAGCAGATAGCTGTTGGTGCCGACTGCTTCGCACCATACCCAAATATCCGTGATGGTTTCATCTGCGGCATAGCGATTCAGACGGGAACAAATATCCCGTTCAAGATAGATACAGTCCGCATCTGCATCAATAGGTGTATCCCAGCAATCGATCGCAGTGCTTTCCGGCCGCAGTCCCACGCTTTCGGCATAGGCTTTGGCGTAGTCGATCCAAGTCTGAATGTCGAACTCCGGCTCGGCAGGCTCTTCTGCGGCAGGCGGTTCGGTTTCCTGCATCGGCGGATCGGCAGGGGCTGCCGGTGGCGGCTCGGATGCTTTCGGCGGCGCAGACTCTGTGGTGCTGCTCTCGGTCGGCAGCGGTGCTCTGCCTGCGGCAGGTGTTGAAACCTCCGGCGGTATTTCCGCTATCTCGGATTCTGCGGTGCTCTCTGCGGGAATCTCTGTACTTTCCGAAACAGAAACGGTTGTGCGCTCCTGCGGCGCAATGCTCTGCACAGGCTCGACCATGACCGTTTCCTCCGAAGATGGCGTCCCCTCGGAATATTCTGCATTTGCACAACCAGAAACAGAAAGCACCAGCAGCGCCAAAGCGGCGATCATCCACACTTTTCTCATGTTCGCAAACCTCCCTTGCCGTTTCATTGTACGGTCTGCCGCCGAAAATGGCAAAGCTGCAAGAATTGCCGCCTCTTGTAATTTCTCTTTTTCGGGAAGTACAGGTAGTTTTGAGGGGGAGAGGTGTGGAGAGGGGGAACACACAAGCACCGCCGTACACTCATCGAAAATGGGCATGGCTGTCCCTTGTTAGTGAAATTCTACCGTTCGGCTTCACGGTCACGCTGCCGTTTGCGGTATAGCTCCAACGCTTTAATAATGGTATCTTCAATTTTCTGTGCGGGCGTCCCCGGCGCAAAATACTTGCTGATACGCTCTTTCGACATTTTGAACTGCTCTTTCTGATTCGGCTTTTCCTCCTGCATGATGGAGAGGATGACTTCCTCGGTCAGCTTGCCGTCCTTGCTAAACTCCTTCATTTTGATGGCCTGCGCCAAAGACGGCGTGCAGTCCTCACATTCCATGGTGCTGTACAGGGCTTCCTGCTGCTTTGAAGAAAGGTAGGAAAGCTCCACGGCAGGGCGGAAAGCGATTTTCCCGTCGTCCACCATTTGCAGGATGGAGGGGATCAGCTCGGTCAGACGGATATAGCGTTGGATTTGGGTATTGCTATCCGGCGATTTAGCCGCCAGCAGCTCCCTTGATGTTTTACCATCGAAATTCTGTCCCACTGGGACAGAATTTTCCTTGCTTGGTCTGCCTACTTGCCGTTTCATCGCATCCAGCTTCATTTTATAGGCAAATGCCTTTTCGGACGGCAGGATCGTTTCCCGTTGCAGGTTGCTGTCCACCATGATAATGGTCGCTTCATCATCGGTGAGATCGCGGACGATACAGGGAATCTCCGGCAGCTCTGCCAAGGTTGCCGCAAACTTGCGCCTGTGACCTGCCACCATTTCATAGCCGCCGTCCGCTTTCGGGCGGACAAGAGCCGGAACTAACACACCGTATTTTCGGACGCTCTCGACCATCTCTGCCATTGCCTCGTCCTGTTTGACCTTGAACGGGTGATTCGGGAAGTCGGAGATCTCGGCAGGATTCAGCGTCACGACCTTTTCAATCTGCGATTCCGCACGGCTTTCATCGGTGGAGAACAGGTCATCGAGCGGCGTCATCCCTAAATCTCTCGTTTTTACGCTCAATCTCCAACACCTCCTTTGTCAGCGCACGGTATGCGGCGGCGACCTTACCGTTTTTGTCGTAAGCATAAATGCTCTTGCCTCTGCTGCTGGTTTCGGCGGCTCTCACGGAAAAGGGTATTTCCGTTCCAAACACACGGATCTTCTCGCCGTAGTGGGCGCGCAGAGAAGCGATGATCTCCTTAGCCTCGTTGGTGCGGCTGTCCACCATTGTAAACAGGATGCCGTCGATTTTCAGCTTCGGGTTGATCTGCCGCTTGACCTTTGCGATGGACTGCATCAGCAGGTCAAGCCCCTTTGCCGAGAGAAATGACGGCTGGGATGGGATGATCACGCTGTCCGCTGCGGCCAGAGAGTTGATCGGCATCATGCCAAGCGACGGCATACAGTCAATGAGGATATAGTCGTAATGGGGTTTGACCGCATTGATATATGTCCGCAGCACGCTTTCCCTGCTCATGGCGTTGATCAGCCGAATCTCCATACCAGACAGTTCAATGTTTGCCGGCAGCAGGTCAACGCCCTCGCCGTGGTGCAGAATACCGCAGCCGTCCGGGACTGGGGTATCATCGATCACATTCTGCATGATGTCCGCCAGCGTAACGGGCAGCTCATCCGGCTTTGGGTAACCGAGAGAGAGGGTCAAAGAGCCTTGCGCATCGGCGTCGATCAGCAAGACCCGCTTGTTCTCCTGTGCCAGTCCGATGCCGAGATTGGCGGTGGTCGTGGTTTTACCCACGCCGCCCTTTTGGTTCGTCACCGCGATCACTTTGCAATTCGCCATATGGGGTTCCTCCTTTACATAGATTTAGCCGCCTGCGGCGAAGCAGGCGGCTATGTACGGGTATGAAAAAAGCCACCTGCATTTCTGCAAATGGCTTAATGGTTAAACCCTCGCTTTGAGTGTTTTACTGTATTTGGCATAATCTTCGCTCAATACATAATCAATCACGCAGGCTTTGGGTATAAGATATGTACATCTTATGTAAAAATGCTTGACCTTGTTTGCCCGCATTATTTTTCGGGCTGTACTGTCACCGATACCACCAAGCATTGTTTGAAATTCGGGTAAAGTGACAACATCAGGATATGAAGCAAAAAGTTTTTCATAGTGTGCGCGTGTTTTCATAGCCGTACCTCTTTTTCTGAAAATGTGTTGTCAATGGCAGAGAAATACGCTATAATATGTTTGCGATTTATGAATCTATTGCGTGTGCTGTTGTGCTCCGTTTTGGGGTTACATCCCTCCGATGTCCCTCCAAAATCCAAAATTCCCGTCAAAATTGAGAAATGCGGAAATGGCAGACGAAACGGAGCTTTTTAACACATCAGTTTCAAAATAATTAGTAATTGCGGGCTTTTAGGTGTCCGTTGACGACCTCCATAGGGGTTTGAGTTCGTTTGTATTCCGTATGAAGCAAATAACTCAAAATCCAGTGGTAGCGATACCGTGCGGGTTCGACCCCCGCTTCCGGCACCAATAAAACAAATCCGAGCGGCTTTATGGCAAGCCGCCCGGATTTGTTTTATTCGGTATACCGTTAAATTATTCGGTTAACTGCACGAACAGCAGCCGCCTGAGCATTGCGCGCAATCGGGCAGTCCTTCGGGCTTTGCAAGTTCGGGGTGCTTGCTGTAATAGTCAAACAGCGCCGCCTTAACCGCCTCTTCAGCCAAAACCGAACAGTGTATTTTATGTGCCGGAAGGCCGTCAAGCGCCTCCACAACAGCCTTATTGGAAAGCTTAAGAGCCTCTTCAATCGGCTTACCCTTTATCATTTCGGTAGCCATCGAGCTTGTGGCAATAGCCGATCCACAGCCGAAGGTGTTAAATTTAACGTCGTTAATAATACCGTTATCTATTTTAAGATACATCTTCATAATATCGCCGCATTTTGCATTTCCGACCTCGCCCACTGCGTCGGCATTTTCAATGGTGCCGAGATTTCTTGGATTTCTGAAATGATCCATTACCTTTTCACTGTATAACATACTGCTTCTTCCCTTCTTCTAAATCCTTCCACACCGGAGACATTGAGCGCAGATAAGCCACAACCTCCGGAACGTTTTTCAATATATGCTCTACCTCTTCCTCGGTGTTGTATTCGCTAAGCGATATTCTGAGCGATCCGTGCGCCACCTCGTGCGGAAGACCGAGCGCCAACAGCACGTGGCTCGGATCAAGCGAGCCCGATGTGCATGCCGAGCCTGAGGACGCGCTTATTCCCCTGTCGTCAAGCAGTAAGAGAAGAGACTCGCCCTCAATACCCTCAAAGCACATATTAAGCGTACCTGCAAGGCCCTTGCTTATATCGCCGTTTATCTTTGAGTGCGGTATTTTCGAAAGCCCCTGCGCCAGCTTATCGCGCAGCGATTTTACATAGCCGAAATTTTTATCAATATTTTCGTTAGCCTCTTTAAAAGCTGCCGCCATACCCATTATAGCAGGAACGTTTTCGGTTCCGGCGCGCTTGCCGCGTTCCTGTGCGCCGCCCTCGATAAGCGTATACAGGTTAATGCCCTTTTTGGCGTACAGCATTCCTATTCCCTTGGGACCGTGAAATTTATGTGCCGAAAGCGAGAGCATATCTATATTTTCCGCCTTAACGTCAATTTTAATATGCCCTGCCGCTTGCACCGCGTCGGTATGGAACAGCACGCCCTTTTCACGACATACCCTGCCTATTTCGGCAATGGGCTGAACCGTGCCTATTTCGTTATTGGCGTACATTATTGTTACGAGCGCGGTATCGGGGCGAATTGCGGCTTCAAGCTCGTCAACACGCACAAATCCGTCGCTGTGAACAGGTAAAAGCGTAATTTCAAAGCCCTGGCTTTCAAGCTTTTTTAATGTGTGCAGTACCGCGTGATGCTCAAAGGCAGAGGAAATTATATGCTTTTTGCCCTTTTTCTCGCCTAAGTACGCACCTGTAAGTATAGCCTGATTATCCGCTTCGCTGCCGCCCGATGTAAAGGTTATCTCCTTAATATCGCAATTAAGGTATTTTGCCATTATTTCCCTTGCGGAGTAAAGCGCCTCCTGCGCTTTTTGCCCTACCGTATATAAGCTTGAGGGATTACCGTATTGCTCTTTAAAATACGGCAGCATTGCATTAAAAGCAGTATCGCTTACCCTTGTTGTGGCGGCGTTATCTGCGTAAACCTTCATTAAATCACGTCCTTTGTTTTTCCTTGATATTATATTAACATATAATTCCTATAAAGTCAATAGGAATTATATGTTTTCCTGCAAAATATCCTTTAAGGTTACGCTTTCAAGATAATCGCATATTATTTTATCAAGCTTTTGCCACACGGGCATTGTAGGGCAAAGCTCTGCGCGTTTGCAGTCTCCCCCCTCGGTAAGGCAGGCACAGTTTACGGGAACTATCTCCCCCTCGGTCGCCTCTAATATTTCGCGAAGGTTGTATTCTTCGGGCAGGCGGCTAAGCTTGTAGCCGCCGCTTTTACCGCGCAGACTTTCCACAAATCCGGCTTTATTAAGCGAAGCAATTATTGCTTCAAGATATTTAAGCGAGACCTCCTGCCTTTTGGCAATATCTGAAAGCGAGATATAGCCGTCTTTATGTGCGGCGAGATCGGCCATAACGCGGAGGGCATATCTTCCCTTTGTTGAAATCATCATATTTATCACCTTAATTCCTATTATAACACAAGGAATTAAAAATAGCAAACAAATAAAAAAATAAACCCCGAAAAACGAATTTTCGGGGTTTTGATATGAAAATCGGGCAATCAGCGTTTGCTGAACTGCGGTGCGCGGCGAGCGCCCTTGAGACCGTACTTCTTTCTTTCCTTCATACGCGGATCGCGTGTGAGGAATCCGGCCTTTTTAAGCTCGGAACGAAGCTCTGCGTCAGACTGGAGAAGCGCACGTGAAATACCGTGACGGATAGCGCCTGCCTGACCTGTAACTCCGCCGCCTGCAACGCGGCATACAACATCGTACTTATCAGCTGTACCTGTAAGGGTAAGCGGCTGACGAACGATAAGCTTTAAGGTTTCAAGACCGAAGTAATCGTCTATATCTCTGTCGTTAACGGTTACCTTGCCTGTACCTGCATAAAGACGAACACGGGCAACAGAACTTTTTCTTCTGCCGGTGCCGTAAAAATAAGGCTTTGCTTCAAACATTGTTTCTGTCTCCCTTCTTAAAATTCAAGCTTTTCGGGCTTCTGAGCAACCTGAGCATACTCAGTACCGCTGTAAACGTGAAGCCTAGTAAGAGCCTTGCGGCCGATAGTGGTATCCGGCACCATTCCCTTAACGGCAAGCTCCATAGCAAGCTCAGGACGGGTCTTCATAAGGGAAGAATACTTAACTTCCTTAAGACCGCCGATAAAACCGGTGTGACGGCGATAATACTTCTTTTCAAGCTTTTTACCTGTTAAAACTGCCTTATCAGCGTTTATAACGACAACATGGTCGCCGCAATCAACGTGTGGTGTAAACTCTGGCTTTAACTTACCGCGAAGAATATCCGCAACCTTTGCAGCGGTGCGGCCGAGCGGTCTGTCAGCAGCGTCGATTATATACCATTTACGCTGAATTTCAGCAGGTTTTGCCATAAATGTTGACATAATTCAAAACCTCCAAAAAAATTAGTTTAATTAAACAGCTTTATTATATTACCACAACCGACAGGTCTTGTCAACAGAAATTTTTCAAAATTTTAATTTAATAAATGAAATCTCTTATTTTCTTACGTTTTCTCTTGTTTTCTCTTGTTTTCTCGTTTGTTATTTTTGATATTAAAAATTAAAAAACACGTTCTTTTCACGTATTAAGCCCCGTTACATATGATATTATTGAAGTATAAAGCTTCAATTTATTCTACGGGAGGCTTTTTGTATGGCAGACTTAAAAAACGGCTGCTCACCCGAAGGCGGCAGCTTTAAAGAAGCGGTTTGCGTAGACGCCGGAAGAGTTTACGATTCCTGCTGCGACCGCGATTGTCTTGAAGACCTGCGTTGTTTCTTTTTACCGGAGGATCAGACAATAGTCAACAACGCATTAAGCGTGCGCCTGCGCTCGGCCGAGGTACTTAACGTTTTTATAGACGTTGAGCCTGTAAATTTCAACAAGGGCTTTTATTCGTGCGACATTACCTTCTTCTTCCTTGTAGGCGTTGACGTTTATACCGCGCCGCACAGCTGTCCGCACTGCATAAACGGTATAACCTCATACACCAAAAAGGTTATACTCTTCGGCAGCGACGGCAACGTAAAGGTATTTTCAAGCGTTATGCGCGAGGAAAACGACTGCGACACCCGCTCGCTCAGAACCTCGAATATGCCTAAGTGCGTAGTTCAGGCGGTGGATCCTGTTCCGCTTTCTGCAAGAATAGGTGAAATACGCGACTGCTACGATTGCAACTGCTGCATACCGAAGTGCATTTGCGAATGCATAGGCGGAAACGTTGTAACCGACTTACAAAACGGAAATCCGGCTATATATGTAACGCTGGGTCTGTTTACCATCGTTCAGCTTATAAGAAACGTGCAGATGCTGATACCGGTATACGATTTTTGTATTCCCGAAAAGCAGTGCAACGATTCAACCGACCAGCCCTGCGACACCTTCAGAAAAATCAAGTTTCCTACCGACGACTTTTTCCCGCCCCGTCCCTGCGATATTGACGGTTCAGGCTGCGGATGCTGCGCAAAGGATAATACCTGAATTTAAAAAACGGGAGCCGAAACCTATAAGTCCCGGCTCCCGTTTTAACTTTAAAGAGAGGATATATCAAGCTCCTTAAATCTTTCAAAAAACCCTCTTATACCGTCTATATCCTTTTTAATTCCGCCCTTTACATTACTTTCAAAATTCATTGGCATAACCGGATCGTGAACGCTTAATCTCAGCAGGAAAAATCCGTTTTCGGTGGAAATGCGCACCCCTTCCCTGTTATCGCTTGCTATTTTATAGTCGGGGCGGCTTTCAGCGTATTTTGTAAGCTCCTCTATTACCGTATTACCGTAAGCCTTAAAATCGTCGCACAAAATATTAAAGCGGCATTCCTTTTCCTCGGCAGGGGCTTTAAGGGGCTTTAATATCTCCTCTATATCCTTGCCGCGCGCT
>ERZ773224.2575-NODE-2575-length-18537-cov-17.848122_pt1 | contig 18537 bp, 13 predicted proteins | sample MGYA00580526_ERZ773224 | MGnify/ENA primary metagenome ERZ773224 (study PRJEB29015, sample SAMEA2737743) | human gut metagenome | biome: human gut; feature: human-associated habitat; material: faeces | place: China | collected 2012 ... | reverse complement strand
CCAAGGCGCTGAAGGCCTTCAAGATCACCCAGCAGTCCGGCGCATACTGGAAGAATGACAAGGAAAACAAGATGCTGACCCGTATCAACGGTGTGGCATTCCACAACCAGGAAGAGCTGGAAGCCTGGGAGAAGGAGCAGCAGGAGGCCCGCGAGCGCGATCACCGCAAGATCGGCAAGGAGATGGGCCTGTTTATGACCGACGACCTGGTGGGCCGCGGCCTGCCCATGTTCCTGCCCGCAGGCTACACCGTCTGGCAGGAGCTGGAGAACTATATCAAGGAGAAGGAGCGTGCACGCGGCTACCTGCACGTGATGACCCCCTGCATCGGTACCGTGAACCTGTACAAGACCTCCGGCCACTGGGATCACTACCGCGAGAACATGTTCCCCGCCATGGAGATGGAGGGCGAGAGCTATGTCCTGCGCCCGATGAACTGCCCCCACCACATGATGATCTACGCAAATCGTCCCCACTCTTACCGTGACCTGCCCATGCGCATCGGTGAGATCGCACACGATTTCCGCTACGAATCCTCCGGCACCCTGAAGGGCATTGAGCGCGGCCGCCACTTCTGCCAGAACGATGCCCACCTGTTCTGCACCCCGGAGCAGATCAAGAGCGAGGTCGCCGATGTCTGCAACCTGATCTTCGAGACCTACAAGGACTTCAAGATCACCGATTACCGCTGCGTTCTGTCCCTGCGTGACCTCGCCGACAAGAAGAAGTACCACGACGACGATGCCATGTGGAACCACGCCGAAAACGCTCTGCGCGAGGTGCTGACCGAGCTGGGCATCCACTTCACCGAGGAGATCGGCGAGGCTGCCTTCTACGGCCCCAAGCTGGACGTGAACGTCAAGCCCGCCGTGGGTGCCGAGTACACCCTGTCCACCTGCCAGCTGGACTTCTGCCTGCCCGCAAAGTTCCACCTGACCTATGTGGACAAGGACGGCTCCGAAAAGACCCCCGTTGTCCTGCACCGTGCGATCCTGGGCTCTCTGGACCGCTTCATGGCCTACCTGATCGAGGAGACCAAGGGCAAGTTCCCCACCTGGCTGGCACCTGTTCAGGTCAAGGTCCTGCCCGTTTCCGAAAAGACCCTCGAGTATGCGGAGAGCATCACCGAGAAGCTGGTGGAAGCCGGTGTCCGCGTGGCTCTGGACGACGACAACCAGAAGATCGGCTACAAGATCCGTGCCGCACAGCAGGTGGACCGTGTGCCCTACATGCTGGTTCTGGGTGCCAAGGAAGCCGAGGCCGGCAACCTCTCTGTCCGTGACCGCAAGGGCGAGACCACTACCATGGAAGTGGATGAATTCATCGCAAAGGTCACCGACGAGATCAAGACCCGCGCATACAACGGCTGATATTGTAAAAATAGAGCTGCAAAGTGAAGAGCATCCAAACGAAGAAACCATTGCTGCCATGTTGGAAGCCGAGCGCATTGCGCGAGACCCCAATGTAAAGCATGATACGGATTTGGATGAACTATTTGCAGATTTGAAACGTTAAATGAACAGCGCCGCTTTCCCATGACCGGGAGAGCGGCGCTGTTCGTTTACTGATTTTTTCGGTCTGCCCACGCACGGACGGCGGAGTAGAGGGCGGCGAAGACAAGCCCGGCCACGGCCCAGATGATCCAGCTCTTTTCCCAGTTGTCGTTCCAGAAGCTGACAGCGAGGTACACCGCCGTCACAAGGCACCAGTAGGCCCCGGCAAACCAACCGACACGGCGGTTCGTCCACTTTTCGCGGACGGTGTATTCCCCCGTTTGCAGCAGCTTATCAAAGCTGCCCTGGGTCATCCCGGCCCGGATGAACAACTGTACTGCACCGGCCACAATGGCCAGCAGCAGGCCGACTGCGGCAGCGACCCAGAAGCCTGGTGCTCCCAGCATGGCCGTACCCAGGATCGGCACCACGGCCAGCACACAGAGCACCACGCCCTGGGTCATGCTGCGGCGGTAGGTGGGCGCATACTCCTGTTTCTGCCGCTCCACGATGCCCTCCACACCATAGGCAAGGGCGATCTGCTCTTTTTCCAGATATTCGAACGCTTCCAGCCGGATGGTGGCGGGCAGGATGAGCAGCAGCCCCAGCGCGACGAAGAGCAGCAGGACGATGACACCGATCCCTGCCATCCGCTCTTCGTTGGGTGTACCATCGCTCCATGCGCCCAGAACAAGCAGCGCGATGGGGCTGAGGATGCACAAGCCCACACCCGCCGCCATCTTCCCATGCACGGCCTGCACCGTGCTGAGATATGTGTTTGCCTCGTCAAATGAGACGGTGCGGCAGGGTTCCGTCACCCGCTCTTCCTTCTGCAGCGGGGCCGTGGCATCGGGCTGTTCCAGCTCATCTTTTAATAAGTAGTCGGTGCTCACTTCAAACAGAGCACTCAGCTTCAGAATTTTATCCAGGTCGGGGATTGACGTTCCGCCCTCCCACTTCGAAACAGCCTGACGAGAAACGTTCAACTGATCGGCAAGCTCTTCCTGGCTCCATCCATTCTGGCGGCGGAGAAGGGCAATTTTTTCGGCTAAGATCATAGTGTTCTCTTTTCTGCCGCAGGGCGGCGTATCAATGGATTCCGGCGGACGTCCTCTATGCTGTTATCATAGCAGATTTTCCAGTTGACAACCACCAATTGCGGCTTGAAATTTGTCAACCAGCGGTTGCAGCCACGCAAAAACCGCCTGCACCCAGCATAATCGCATAGGCACAGGCGGTTTTGTTTCTACTATCTGTTACTTCAGCAGGTTATTATCCGCAAAGTAGTCAATCCGCATGGCCTTGCGGACATTGGCCAGAGTGGCGGCGGCGGTCTTTTCGGCCACGGCGCTGCCCTCCTTCAGGATCTCCACGACCTCGGGCAGGCGCTGCTCCCACTCCTTGCGGCGGTTGCGGATGGGCTCCAGCTCGGCCTGCATGACGGCGTTGAGGAACTTCTTGATCTTCACGTCGCCCAGACCGCCACGCTGATAGTGGGCCTTGAGCTCATCGAGGTTCTGGTACTCCGGCAGGAACTCGGCGAAGTGCTCGGGGCGGCTGAAAGCGTCCAGATAGATGAACACGGGGTTGCCCTCCACCTTGCCGGGGTCCTGCACCCGCAGGTGGTTGGGGTCGGTGTACATGGACATGATCTTCTTCTTGATGTCCTCAGGCTCATCCGACAGATAGATGCAGTTGCCCAGGCTCTTGCTCATCTTGGCCTTGCCGTCAATGCCGGGCAGGCGCAGGCAGGCGGCATTCTGGGGCAGCATGATCTCAGGCATGGTCAGGGTCTCGCCGTAGACGGCGTTGAACTTGTGCACGATCTCGCGGCACTGCTCCAGCATAGGCATCTGATCCTCACCGGCCGGCACAGTGGTGGCACCGAACGCCGTGATATCCGCTGCCTGGCTGATGGGGTAGGTGAAGAAGCCCACCGGGATGCTGGTCTCGAAGTTCCGCATCTGGATCTCGCTCTTCACGGTGGGGTTGCGCTGCAGGCGGCTCACCGTGACCAGATTCATATAATAGAAGCTCAGCTCGGTCAGCTGAGGCACCATGGACTGGATGAAGATGTGGACCTTGTTGGGGTCCAGACCGCAGGCCAGATAGTCCAGTGCCACCTGCAGGATGTTCTGACGGACCTTCTCCGGGTTATCGGCGTTGTCCGTCAGGGCCTGCGCGTCAGCGATCATAATATAGATCTCGTCGAACTTGCCGGTGTTCTGCAGGCGCACGCGCTCCTTCAAAGAGCCAACGTAGTGGCCAACATGCAGGCGGCCCGTGGGACGGTCGCCGGTCAGAATGATCTGTTTCATTGTGATTTCTCCTTTTCAGGCAGCTCACCCTCTCAGTCATTGCTTCGCAATGCCAGCTCCCCCAAAGGGGGAGCCTTGGGCAGCTTCACCGTTTCGTCAGAAGCTCTCCCTTTGGGAGAGCTGGCGCTCAAGCGCCTGAGAGGGTGAGGACGCTGACCACAAGGATGCCGCTATCGTGATATTTCTTACTCCCCAGTATATCCCCTGTGCAATTTTCTGTCAACAAAAAGAAAAAAGCGATGGAACATTTCCATCGCTTTACTGGCGCCTCTTGCCTGACTCGAACAGGCGACACCCTGATTAACAGTCAGGTGCTCTAACCGACTGAGCTAAAGAGGCATCTATATAAAACGGCATACAGCCGTTTTACTACTATAAAATGGTGACCCGTACCGGAATCGAACCGATGTTAAAGGCGTGAGAGGCCTCTGTCTTAACCGCTTGACCAACGGGCCATACGTCCATTTTCGCATCGGGGTTTCGCTCCCGACTCGATTATTTTAGCATAGCAGTCGTACTTTGTCAACAGGAAATTTCAAGTTTTTCAGAAATTTGTGCTGCGGGCCTCCCGCCCCGGTTTTTCCGCTCTGGGATACCCGGTTGCATCCAGAATCGACAAAATATTATCAAAGTTGTGTTTTGGGTCTCTTTTCTTTATTTTGTTCGCCGCGGTTCCCCTTCCTTCTTATGAAATCACTTCAAATAGCTAAGATTCTTAATGAAATTTGTTACATTTATAAGAACCTTTTGTTCCCTCTGGTTGATTTTGGAACGTTTTTATGTATAATGGTAAACAGGAGAATACGCATCTGTATTTCTTCATCGCCCGCGCTGCCCATTGGCTAAGGGCATGTGCGTCGCGCGATCAGAATTGATCTGAACGAAAGAAGAGGTATAAGTATCATGGCAAAGGTAGATCTGAGCAAGTACGGCATTACCGGCACGACCGAGGTCGTGTATAACCCCTCTTACGAGCAGCTGTTCGAGGAAGAGACCAAGCCCAGCCTGGAAGGCTACGAAGTGGGCAAGGTCAGCGAGCTGGGCGCTGTGGACGTTATGACCGGCATCTACACCGGCCGTTCCCCCAAGGACAAGTTCATCGTGATGGACGAGAACTCCAAGAACACCGTGTGGTGGACCAGCGACGAGTACAAGAACGACAACCACCCCGCTTCTGAGGAAGCCTGGGCTGCCGTGAAGGAGATCGCAAAGAAGGAGCTGTCCAACAAGCGCCTGTACGTTGTGGATGCTTTCTGCGGCGCAAACAAGGACACCCGCATGGCTGTCCGTTTCATCATGGAAGTGGCCTGGCAGGCACACTTCGTCACCAACATGTTCATCAAGCCCACCGCTGAGGAGCTGGAGAACTTTGAGCCTGATTTCGTTGTTTACAACGCTTCCAAGGCCAAGGTCGAGAACTACAAGGAGCTGGGCCTGAACTCCGAGACTGCTGTTATGTTCAACATCACCAGCAAGGAGCAGGTCATCGTCAACACCTGGTACGGCGGCGAGATGAAGAAGGGCATGTTCTCCATGATGAACTACTTCCTGCCGCTGAAGGGCATGGCTTCCATGCACTGCTCCGCCAACACCGATAAGGAAGGCAAGAACACCGCCATCTTCTTCGGTCTGTCCGGCACCGGCAAGACCACCCTGTCCACCGATCCCAAGCGTCTGCTGATCGGCGATGACGAGCACGGCTGGGACGACAACGGCGTGTTCAACTTCGAGGGCGGCTGCTACGCAAAGGTCATCAACCTGGATAAGGACTCCGAGCCTGATATCTACAACGCCATCAAGCGCAACGCTCTGCTGGAGAACGTCACTCTGGATGCTGAGGGCCACATCGACTTCGCTGACAAGTCTGTCACCGAGAACACCCGTGTGTCCTACCCCATCAACCACATCCAGAACATCGTCCGCCCCATCTCTTCTGCACCTGCTGCAAAGAATGTCATCTTCCTGTCTGCTGACGCATTCGGCGTTCTGCCTCCCGTCTCTATCCTGAGCCCCGAGCAGACCCAGTACTACTTCCTGTCCGGCTTCACCGCAAAGCTGGCTGGCACCGAGCGCGGCATCACCGAGCCCACCCCCACCTTCTCCGCTTGCTTCGGCCAGGCTTTCCTGGAGCTGCACCCCACCAAGTACGCTGAGGAGCTGGTCAAGAAGATGAAGATGAGCGGCGCTAAGGCTTACCTGGTCAACACCGGCTGGAACGGCACCGGCAAGCGCATCTCCATCAAGGATACCCGCGGCATCATCGATGCCATCCTGAACGGCGACATCAACAATGTGCCCACCAAGAAGATCCCCTACTTCGACTTCGAGGTTCCCACCGTCCTGAACGGTGTTGACACCGGCATCCTGGATCCCCGCGATACCTACGCCGATGCTTCCCAGTGGGAGGAGAAGGCCAAGGATCTGGCTGGCCGCTTCATCAAGAACTTCAAGAAGTACGAGGGTAACGAGCACGGCAAGGCTCTGGTCTCTGCCGGCCCCCAGCTGTAAGCTCTGATCCCAGCATTTTTCTTCTGAACTCCATATAAAGAAACTCCCCACCCTGTGCTCATTGACCGAGCACAGGGTGGGGAGTTTTTGCGTTTCAGCGTCTGTAAACGAAGCATCGATTGTGTTTTCCACCATATTATGCTATTCTGTGGAAAAGGAGTGACCTTTATGGATACCAGGGATTTCGGAGCATTTCTTTCTCGGATACGGAAAGCCCGAGGGCTGACACAGGCCGGACTGGCCGAACAGCTTCATGTAACGGATAAAGCCGTCAGCCGATGGGAGCGTGGAATCGGCCTGCCGGACATCAACACGCTGGAACCTCTTGCGGATGCTCTTGGACTGAGCCTTTCTGACCTTATGCACTGCCACGACCCGGAGCAGGACAGAGAAACCACCGCTGCACCACTGGAAGATTTCTTTTCCATGCTACGCCGTCAACAATCCATTGACTGGCGCTCGGTACGGGCAGTTTTGTTTTGGCTCAGTGCCGCACTGGCCATCTGGGGCATCCTCGCCTGCCCGGGCCGGATGGCCGTCCACTGGCGTACCCTGAGCAATGGGAACCTGCAGGCAGACGGCTGGCTTCCCTCCTGGGTGTTTTTCCCATTGTTCGTCGGGATAGAATTTCTCTCGCTGGAGCTCTGGAACAACTTTGAGCAGACCGGCTACTACCGACACTGGGGTGAGATAGGTGCCTCCGTCACCCGCTCCATGAACTTCTGCTCCCCTACTGTCCGGCTCTGGAAGTTTGTGCTCGACCTGCTGTTCTTCTTCGGGTTCGGCTTCGTGATCCCCTGCGCTGAGATGATGGCGATTCTGATCAACTGAAAAAAGGAAAGCCCTCCCGTCGCACAAGCGAAAGGAGGGCTTTCTATCATCTTATCAGAAGGTTTCCGTTCTTCTATTCCTCTGATTTTAAGATCCTTTACTTTTCGTTCTTTGCCCGGCGTTCTTTCAGATCGCTTTCCATCTGCGCCAGCGTCTTTTTGTCCAGATTGAACACCACGCCGTACGCAATGATCATCACGATATAGCTTCCCAGATACATGACCGGCACCAGATAGCGCATCCGGGTTGCCACTTCGATCGTCTGTGCAGCCTTCAGAGATGCATCATAGCCCAGTTTGGTTGCCAGAACAAGGCCCAGAGAAGGTCCGATGCCCTGTGCAAGCTTACGGAAGAAGGAGTGCAGTGCATAGGTAGTGCCTTCTTCTCGCACACCAAATTTCCACTCGTTGTAATCGATCGCATCTGCCATCAGAGACCAGCTCAGGCAGCTTCCGATGCCGCCACCCAGCATTGCAATGACCTGACACAGGACATAAAGGCCGAGGCCCCGGCTGTCCGGTGTGATGGGCAGAACCAGCATCAGGACGTACGCCAGCGCACAGACGACTGAACCAAAGGTCACGGCTTCCTTCTTGCCAAAGCGCTTGACGATACGGCTCACAAAAGGACTGAAGATGAAAACGCCAAAGTAGGAGATCATACCCACAATGCCGGAGATCTTTGCATTCTTGAAATAAGCCTGGAACAGGATCTGACCTGCAGTAGAGGCACCATACATACCAATAAACGTTGCGATAGGTGCCAGCGTTGCGCCCACAGCCGGGCGGTTATGGATAAAGTTGTTGAATGCCTTTATGATGTTGAACTTTGGTGCATCCTCTTTCAGAGTGATCGTGGTGTCCACACGCACCTTTGTGTTCGTGACCATAAAGCGGAAGCAGACCAGACCGATCAAACCCATGATCAGAGCAATGACAAACATCTGCTCACCGCGCAGGTTGTTCTGGTTATCATAAATGATCACCGGAATCAGCATACCGGTCAGAAGCGCACCGCCCATAGAACCAATGGAGCGGAAAGTCGACAGCTGTGCACGCTGGATCGGGTCATCCGAGATCAGAGACAGCATCGAGCCATACGGCACATTTGCAACGGTGTAGAAAGCATCCCAGATCATATAGCCTGCCACAAACAGAATGTTCTTGACCATACTGGGAGCCTGCGGGAACGGCAGATAGCAAAGTGCACCGGCCACGGTCAGTCCGATCGCACCGAACCAGATATAGGCAAGGAACTTGTTCCGGCGGTATTTATGCGTATCCGCATCTACCATTGCTCCGATAATAGGATCGTTGATTGCGTCCCAGATCTGCACGATCAGCAGAAGGGATGCCATCAGGTAGTTGTCGATTCCCATAAACTGCGTCCAATAAATCGTCAGGTAACCTTTGAGCGCAAAACTCATATTGCAGCCAAAGTCACCCGCTGCGTATGCAAGTTTATCACGCAATCCAAACCCTGCAGACGCATCCACTGTTGATTTTCCCATGAAAATACTCCTTCCTGAACTTTCCGGACAATTTTGGCACACGGCCCGCAAGCCGTATGCTCATTTATAAATCCATGATACGGCATCTCTTTCCAAAATGTTAGTACATTTTTACGAAATTGCTCAAAAATTTTACGATTTGAAAGTATTTCTTGTTGTATTCTTTAATCTATGCAGCATTTTCGTAATTCTGTACAAACAATCTTTTCTTTTTTGTATACAAAATATTTTTTCTTAGCCGAATCTTTTCTTTTTGAAGCCGCAATTAATTTTTCCGTTCCTCATCTTTCGCCGGGTGTCCGGCTTGTCAAACTTGCGCTGAACCTCTTTTTCTTCTTCTGTTGCTTCGTCGTTCCCTTCTGCGAACTCGCGATGATTACTTTCAACTGAAAAAGCTGCTCTTTTCAAAAGTCTTTTGCTCTATTGTGTTCAGTCCAATTTTATGTTACTCTATATTTGCTGCAAAACAGCGGCATCGGGCACTGTGCTGCAAATGCAGGTGGTCAGTCTCCTTCCCGGCCAAGCGTCAGGAATGGCATCTTTTTGAAATTCGTTTCTTACATAAGGAAAGGAGCCTGCTATTCATGAAGCCGACTACCAACGACTATTTCCGGCAACACTGGGCAAAGGTCGTCCTGTTTGTGTGCTTTACCGCCGCTGTTTCCTTTTTTGCACCGCTTAAAAGCTTTCAGCTCAAATGGCTCATTGATTCCAAAAGCAAGCAAGAAGCCCTCGGTTACATGGCGCTGGTATTCCTCATTACCTTTACCAGTTGGTTTTTCGAGCGCCTGAGCCGCCGCTCTTTCACCAAGCTGGCCTGCGGTGCCGTTGAGGAAGTTCGAGGCAGGGTCATGGAGCAAGTGCTTCGCCGCCCGGTGGCACAGTATCAGCAGGAGGGCGACAGTACTTACATCTCACTACTGACTACCGATCTGCGCACCCTATACGATGACTACTATATGTCCATCTTCAATATCGTATTCTGGGGCGGTATCATGCTCTGTGCACTGGGGATGTATCTCTATCTCAGCCCGGTCATGCTTATTGCAATCCTTCTGGTAACGATTCCGCCGTTGGTACTGCCCCGGAAAATGAACGAACAGCTTAAAGTTGCCCGGGATGCCTTTTCCCTGCAAATGGCGGACTACACCCAGCAGCTCAAGGAACTTCTTGGCGGTTTTGAAGTTATCCGGAGCTTTCTGCGAGAGGATGCCTATACCGCTCGTCATCGCACTACCGCCGCACAAGCGTGCGCCAGTGAGCAGAGCTACCAGCAGAGCTTGAATTCCATGGTAGTCAACACATCCCTCATCAGCAATCTAATCTTTCCCGTGGTCATGCTCGTGGGTCTGTTTCTTGCATTTGACGGCCGCCTGACCGTAGGTGCTGTTTCCACTGCCGCCAGCATGGCAAACTTTGTCATCACACCCTGCAACCAAATCGCTCAGTGCTGGGCCAAGGTGAAATCCTCCAAGGGCATCCGTCAGCGTCTGGAAGCTGCCATGTCCGTTCCGGAAGCTCCTTCTTCTGCCGGTCAGCCTGTTGCATCGCTGGAGCGGATCGAATGCCGAAACACCAGTTTTACCTACCCTGGTGCAGCTGCTCCGGTGTTGAAGGATATCTGCCTGACCGTGAGCAGACAAGAAAAGATTGGTCTCACGGGTGAAAGCGGATGCGGAAAATCCACACTGGCCAAGCTGCTCTTCCAATATTATCTGGATTACAGCGGTGATATTCTGTTCAACGGCCAGCAGCTCCGGGACATCGACCGCAGCAGTCTTTACCACCGGACAGGCTATATTGCCCAGACAACGTATCTGTTCAATGATACCCTGCGCAGCAACATCTGTCTGAGTGAGAAGTTCTCCGAACAGCAGATAACCGGTGCCCTTGAAGCTGCCGGTCTGACCGACTGGGTGCAAACCCTACCGGATGGACTGAACACTCTCATCAGCGAAAACGGTAAAAATCTTTCTGGCGGTCAGCGTCAACGCATCGGCATCGCCCGGTTGGTACTTCGTCGGTATGACCTCATCATCGCCGATGAGATTACTGCCAGCCTTGACCCGGAAACCAGCCAGCAGGTGATGCAGAATCTGCTCTCTCTGCCCTGCATAGTCGTTGCTATTACCCATGATGTGTCCGGTGCTTTTATGAAACGTTTTGATAAGATCTACCGTGTTGAGAACGGCGTTGTGCGCCGCATATAAAGCAAGGGCCATTGCACGAGAATCTGTGCAATGGCCCTTGCTATTGTTTCTTATTTCGCCGCCTCAAACTCGGCTTCGATCTCCACCGAAGGAGCCGGAGTAACAAGGCTGACCACCACGCAGACCAGCAGGGAGGTCAGGAAGGCGGGCAGCAGCTCATAGATGCTGAACACGCCGCCCAGCGGGCTGATGAGGTACTTCCAGACAAAGACCATCAGGCCGCCGGCGAGCATTCCGGCCAGCGCGCCCTGCCAGTTGCAGCGCTTCCAGAAGAGCGCACAGAGCATGACCGCACCGAATGCGCCGCCGAAACCGGCCCATGCAAAGCTGACGATGCCAAAGACACTGGAATCCGGGTCACGGGCCAGCACCACGCCCACCACACTGACGCAGATGATGGTCAGGCGGGCGGCAAACAGGCTCTGGCGCTCGGTCAGCTTCATGTGGCCGAACTCCTGCAGGATGTTCTGGGAGACGCTGGACGCGGCGGCAAGCATCTGGCTGTCGGCGGTGGACATGGTGGCGGCAAGGATGCCCGCCAGGATCAGGCCCGCCAGAACGGCTGCCAGAATGCCGTGCTGTGCAATGAGGTTTGCAATGCGGACGATGACCGTCTCGCTGGAGGAGCCGCTCAGGTACTCCAGCGCGCCTGCCTTGGTCATGCCAAGGCCCACCATGCCGATGATGATGGAGGCTGTCATGGCAATGATGACCCACACGCTGGCAATGCGGCGGCTGAGCACCAGCTTCTTTTCATCCTCAATGGCCATGAAGCGGAGCAGGATGTGGGGCATTCCGAAATAGCCCAGGCCCCACGCCATGGTGGAGACGATGTCCAGCAGGCTGTACGAAGTGGCCGTGCCCTCGGCGGCGTTGTGGCTGGCCATCATGGTCAGGTAGCCGGGCAGGCTCTGGGCGTTGGCCACAACGGCATCCCAGCCGCCTGCCGCGCCAATGCCGTATACCAGCACAGCCACAAGGGCCAGACTCATCACGATGGACTGGATGAGGTCGGTGGTGGTAACGGCGCGGAAGCCGCCCGTGATGGTATAGCCCACGATGACGCAGGCCGAGACCACCATGGCCGCCATGTAATCCACACCGAAGAGGCTGTGGAACAGCTTACCGCAGGCGGCAAAGCCCGAAGCCGTGTAGGGCACAAAGAACACGATGATGATCACCGCGCCCAGTGCGTTGAGCAGATTGCGCTGGTCGTGGAAGCGCAGGGACAGGAACTGCGGCACGGTGATGGCTTCCAGATTGGCCGAATACCGCCGCAGCCGCCGAGCCACGATGAGCCAGTTCAGCCAGGTACCCAGCGCCAGGCCGATGGCGGTCCAGCCGGGCGAGGCGATGCCGGTGAGGTAGGCAAGGCCCGGCATTCCCATCAGCAGCCAGCTGGACATATCGCTGGCTTCGGCACTCATGGCCGTGACCAGCGGGCCCATTTTGCGGCCGCCAAGGTAGAAATCGGTGCTGTCGTTGTTGGACTTGCTGTATGCAAACCCAACCAACAGCATTGCCACCAGATAGATGATGATGGTGGCGATGATGCAGATGTTGGTCATATACTTTTTCCCCCTTGTCTTTCCAAATGAAAGCACGTCTTGATTTTACCACAGTAAAGCATCAAAGTGCAAGTCTTTTGGTAAAACTTTGTCCCGGTTCGCCAAAAGTCCACGAGTGGCGGACAAAAAGTTTTCAAACAGAAACGGGAGGTGCCGGTGGGGCATCTCCCGTTTGTTTCAATGATAGAATGTATCAAAATTGATCTGCCGGTAGAAGCGCTGCTGGAGCTGGTCAAAGTTCTCGCAGTTCTGGGCCAGCAGCCACATGACCTTGGTGACAACGGCCTCAATGGTCATATCGTGGGCCTCCAGGAAGCGGAAGCGGTTCTTGACCCGCTTGCCCACCTCGTAAATGCCCACATCGCTGCCCTCATAAGTAACCTGCGTGGTCAGGATCAGGATCTTGTGGGTCTTGTCGTAATCACCCAGCTCCTCGGCAAAGGCATCCATGAGCCGCTGGGGAATACCGCCCACGCCAAAGCTTTCCACAATGACGCAGTCATATTGTTGAAAGATAGCCGGGATAAGCTCCGGCCCAAGGCCGGGGGTCAGCTTGAGCAGGAACACTTTTGGGTTCAGCGCCCGGCCAAACTCCACCGGGCCGGTGGGCCAGGGCGAAGCCACATACCGTACCAGCCGGTCGCCCTGCACCAGCGCCAGCGCCGGGAAGTTGACCGACGCAAAGGCATCGTAGCTGATGGTCTTGTTCTTCTTGGCGCGGGTGCCCGCAATGACGTGCCCGCCAAACACCACCATCACACCCCGGCTGCCCGGGTCAAGGGCACAGATCACGCTGTCCCGCAGGTTCTTCTTGGCATCGGTGATCTCGTTGGAAATGGGCTGCTGGGCACCCGTGAGGATGATGGGCTTGTCCGCGTTCTGGACAAGGTAGGACAGCGCCGCCGCCGAGTAGGCCAGCGTATCGGTGCCGTGGCAGATGATGAAGCCATCGTAAAGCGCATAGTTTTCCTGCACAGCCTTGGCCATCATCAGCCAGTGCTCCGGGCCAAGGTCGGTGCTGTCGATGCTGCACAGATTGAGCGTTTCCGGGCAGCAGAGCTGCTGCAATTCCGGCAGATGGGCCAGCAGCTCCTCGCTGGTCAGAACAGGCTTGAGCCCCTGTGCGGTGCGCACGCTGGCAATGGTGCCGCCGGTGGTGATAAAAAGCAGGCGCTGCTTGGACATAGGTTTTTCCCCTCCATGGTGTCGATTTTTGCGATATTTTCAGTATAGCACAGTTCATCGGAGATGAAAAGTGCGGGGAGTTGAGGTATAATAGTTATCATAAGATCAAACAGTCCTCAACCTCTCCGTCATTGCTACGCAATGCCACCTCTCCTAGTAGGAGAGGCCTTGGCAAAGAGGCAAGGCTTTACGCAATGCCAAGGGCTCCCCTACTAGGGCAACGACGACGACCGCCGCCAGTGGCGGAAACAGGGAGGAGTTGTTGGGGCAGCGGCCAGCAGGACGCAAGTGCAAAACCTTGCACGAAGCGGACGCTGGGAGCCGCAACCCGTACGCTGTCGAGCGGATGCGAGACTGAGAGGTTGGACAAAAGCAAACCTACCATAAGGAGAAACTGCCATGTCTAACATTGTGATCATCGGCTCCGGCCCCGCAGGTGTCTCGGCGGCATTGTATGCCGCACGCGCCGGGGTGCAGACCACCGTTCTGACCAAGGGCCCCGGCGCACTGGACCGGGCCGAGCTCATCCAGAACTACTACGGCTTTGCCGAACCCATCACCGGTGCCGAGCTGGAACGCCGGGGCATCGAGGGTGCCAAGGCCGTGGGGGTGGAGTTCGTCACCACCGAGGCCGTGGGCCTGACCTACACCGACAAGCTGACCGTGGAGACGCTGGCCGGGGATTTCCCTGCCGATGCTGTCATTCTGGCCACGGGGGCTTCCCGGGCAGCGCCCCGCATTCCGGGCCTTGCCGGGCTGGAGGGCCACGGCGTGAGCTACTGTGCCACCTGCGATGCCTTTTTCTACCGCGGCAGGGATGTGGCCGTGCTGGGCAGCGGAGAGTACGCCCTGCATGAGGTACAGGCCCTGCTGCCCGTGGCTCACAGCGTCACCCTGCTCACGGGCGGGGCCCCGCTGACGGCACAGTTCCCGCCGGAGGTGGCCGTGCGGACGGAAGTCGTGGAAGCCATCCTCGGTGAAGAGCGGGTCACCGGCGTGCAGCTGAAAGACGGCGGGACGCTGGAAGTCTCCGGCGTGTTCGTGGCGCTGGGCGTGGCAGGCAGCACCGCCCTGGCCCGCAAGCTGGGGGCCGAGGTGAACGGCAGCCGGATCGTGGTGGATGACCACATGCAGACCTCCCTGCCCGGCCTGTATGCCGCCGGAGACTGCACCGGCGGGCTGCTGCAGGTCGCCAAGGCCGTGTACGAGGGTGCCGTGGCAGGCACCGAAGCCGCCAAAGCCCTGCGGAGATGACCCAGACAGAAAAAGGACGCTGTGCCCTGCGGCACAGCGTCCTTTTATTGCTTTGCTCAGCTCTTGCAGCCGGATTCCTCTTCGATGCCGGTGAAATCGCTGGCCTCCGCGATCTTGGTGGTATCGAACTTGCCGTTCTCATCCTTGGGGGCAACGGCAGGGCCTGCCTCCACAGGATTCACGGTCGTTTCCTCTGCCGCAGGCTTTTCCTCTGCAGTCTCCTCTGCCCGGGCAGCTTCCACCACCGGGGCTGCGGGCGCAGTCTCGGGCTCAGCAGGAGCCTTTTCAAAGGCAGGGGGCCATGCGTCACCGGGTGCAGTCTCCCTGGCCTCGCCCTCGGCGTAGGCTTCGGCAGTCTTTTCGGCCTCGGCGGGGTCCTTTTCAGCTTCCTCGGGGAACTCCACGTTTTCGACGTGGAGCGGGTCCTTGTCGTTCAGAACTTTGTCCAGCACGACGATGGCGGCACCGGTAACAGCCACAGCGGCAACGGCACCCAGAACACGGAACAGAGTTTTCATGGTGAAGTCCTCCCTGTATAAGATAGGATTAAGAGAATGTTACGACATCGTTCTGCGGCTTTTCGGCGGGCTCCACCGAAATGGCGGTCAGCACCGGGCCCTTGCCGCGGTAGATGTTGTGGAACTTGTAATTGACCTTGGCGGTCACAGTGACCCAGGCGCGCTGCTCCAGTGCCTTGTAGCCATCATAGCTGCAGGGGAAGCCCACGAACTGGATATCCTGCACACAGCAGGTCATTGCAAAACGGCCGGGCACAAAGCTGTTTTTGCCCGCGCGGTTGGTCTGGCAGACCTGCGCCAGGAACCGGACGGTCTTGCCCGTATACTTCTGGGGCTCGTCCTGGCAGTCCATATACCAGATACCGAAATCGTCCGCGCCGATCTCAACGATCGGGGCGTTCAGATCGAAGGGCAGAGGGTCAGGGATGTCATCGTATGCCACGCTGCCGTCGGCGAACTCATAGGCGATATCGCACTTGCGGGAGGCCTGACGCACCAGCTTGTGCAGCTCCTGACGGGCGGCATCGTTGTTCACGGCCTCGGCGCGGTTGAACACGATCAGCTCACTGCGGGCGATCTTGTCCAGCAGCAGAGAGCGCATGGAGTTGTCGCGGGCGTAGGTCAGGGCCGTGGTGCCGTCGGCCGTGGCAATGCACTGGTAGACGATCCAGTTTTCGGGCAGGTTGTTGGCCAGATCCTGCAGCAGCCACATGCCGTTGTACTCAATGACCACACGGCCTGCACCGGATTCTTTTTCGAGCCTGGCCAGATTCTGGGGGTTCAGCTCCGCCTTATCCTCGAGGACCTTCAGGGTCACGCCGGGGAAGGCGAATTTCTTCTCGTTATATTCTTCCTCGCCCTCTTCGCAGACCAGCAGCAGGGTCTTGTCGCCGGAGTCGAAATTGGGGTCTTCAAAGGTCTCCTGAATGAACTTGGTCTTGCCGCTTTCGAGGAAGCCCACAAACAGGTAAACCGGAATCTCGTTTGCCATAATCGGTTTTTCTCCTTACACAACTTGCAGCTCAGCAGCCAAACAGTGCGGCAATGGCCTTTTCGTCCAGCTTGGAGCCGATGACGACCAGCTTGCCGCCCACGTCGGCACCGCGCTGACGCACTTCCCACTCGCCGGGGACGTAATCGAACTCCAGCCAGCCGTCGGCACCGCCGTCCACGATGCCCTTGGAGCGCAGGATCATGCCGTACTTGCCGCCGTCCAGCTCGGTCAGTGCACGCTCGATGTCTGCCTTGCTGAACTTCTTGGCCGTCTCGACACCCCAGCTGGTGAACACTTCATCGGCATCGTGGTCGTGGTGATGATGGTGATGGCCGCAGCAGCAGTGGCCGTCCTCATCGTGGTGATGATGCTCATGCTCATCATGGTCATCCTCATGGTCGTGGTCGTGATGGTGGTGGCAGCAGTGCTCCTCGTGGTCATCCTCTTCGTGGTCGTGGTGATGCTCGTGCTCGTCCTCATCATCGTCGTCATCATCATCGTGATCATGGTGGTGATGGCCGCAGCTGCACACACCGTTCTCATCGTAATGATGGTGATGATGTTCGTGCTCTTCTTCCTCGTCCTCCTCGGCGTGCTTCTCATTGGCCTTGGCAGCCATGGCGATCAGTTCTGCCTTGAAATCGTCCTTGGAGGACATGGCCTTCAGGATCTGCTCACCAGTCAGGGAATCCCATGCGGTGGTCACGATGGTAGCAGTGGGATTCTTCTCGCGCAGCATGGCGACCGCAGCGGCGATCTTCTCCTCGCTGGCGGTCTGGGTACGGCTCAGGATGATGCAGCTTGCGTGGCTGATCTGGTCATCGTAGAACTCACCGAAGTTCTTCATATACATCTTGACCTTGTTGACATCGGCCACGGTGACAAAGCTGTTCAGCTTCACATCCAGATGCTCAGCCACACCCTCCACAGCGCGGGTGACATCGCTCAGCTTGCCCACACCGGAGGGCTCAATGACGATGCGGTCGGGGTGGTACTGCTCCACCACCTGCTGCAGAGCGGCACGGAAATCGCCCACCAGAGAGCAGCAGATGCAGCCTGCGTTCAGCTCGTTGATCTGGATGCCGGACTCCTTCAGGAAGCCGCCGTCGATGCCGATCTCACCAAACTCGTTTTCGATCAGGACCACCTTCTGGCCCGCAAAGGATTCCTTGATGAGCTTCTTGATCAGGGTCGTCTTGCCGGCACCAAGGAAGCCGGAGAAAATATCGATATTCGTCATAATGCTGTATGCCTCTTTCTTTTTCCAAAAGCCCGCAAGGGCCGTTCAGCAATCAGAGCCGCAGAGTGCTGGCTCAAAAATCTTACACTCCTATTATAACAAGGCTGTCAATGGGAAACCGCCTTTTTTGATGAGAAAATTGTAACTTTTTTTGCAGTTTGGCTGCGTTTTCAGAAAACGCTGCCTCCCGGACACAAAAAAGCCCCCGGAACGGGGGCAGAAAGCCCGCTTTCCTCCATCTGCCGCAGCTGAGCGGTCAGAACCTTCTGGGTCACATGACCGATGGATTTTTTCAGTTCTCCAAAACGCTTTGTGCCCGGCATCAGATCCCGGAGGATCAGCATCTTCCATTTCCTGTCTGGAGCTGGCGGCAGAAAAGGGATTGGAAAGTGTGGCGTTCTGCTGCATTTTCCCAACCAGCTTGCCGCTGAAATTGTGGTACAGACCCATGAGCATGAACCTGCGTGCAGACGATACCTTAACAACGGGATGCTGCTGCGGCTGCCCAACGGCCTGACGGTGGAGTCAGTGCTCACCCGCAAGAAGTTCCCGAAGTGGCAGGATGCCCACCTGGAGTTTCCCCGCATCGTCTTTCAAGGAAAGCAGGCTGTGCAAACCTTGCGCAGAAAAGCCCCTGATTCGGGCAAATGTGCAAACGGTGTGCAGAAAGTGTGCAGCCGCTTTCCTGCATAAAGAAAGAACGCAAAATCTTACGATTTGACGTTCAATGTCTGGTGCACCTCGCGCACTCATATCCGAACTTTTCTCTGCTTTCACGGCTTCCCCGAAAGCGACCGTTTCTGTGCCTTCCTTATAGTTAAAGGTAATGAGAACCTTATCATCGTAGAGATAGATGGCATTGATGAAGGTGTCCACCAGTGCCTGCCGCTGCTCCGGCTGGGTCATAT
>ERZ773224.2571-NODE-2571-length-18569-cov-6.663552_pt1 | contig 18569 bp, 19 predicted proteins | sample MGYA00580526_ERZ773224 | MGnify/ENA primary metagenome ERZ773224 (study PRJEB29015, sample SAMEA2737743) | human gut metagenome | biome: human gut; feature: human-associated habitat; material: faeces | place: China | collected 2012 ... | reverse complement strand
ATTGGTAGTATTAGATGAGCCATTTAGTGGATTAGATCCAGTAAATACAGAAATAATAAAAAATATTATAATTGATTTGGTGAAAAACGGAAAATATGTTATAATGTCAGCTCACCAAATGTCAACAATAGAAGAATTTTGCAGTGATATATTAATATTAAATAAAGGCAAAACTGTATTAAAAGGAAATTTGAAAGAAATAAAAAATTCATATCCGGCAAATCGAGTAGAAATTGATGTAAATAAAAATATAGATAATTATATAGAAAAATTTAAATTAGAAAAAGAAAATGAAAAAAATAACTATTATATAATAAAAATTGAAAATGAAGAAGCAGCTCATAACCTTTTAAATGAGTTAGTTAAAGATGGAATACAACTCAATAAATTTGAAATCAAAAAACCAACATTGAATGACATATTTATAGAAAAGGTAGGTGAGTAAAATGAGAGATATATTAACAGTAATGAAGTTTACAATGAAAGATATGATAAAAAGAAAATCTTTTATTATATCTACGCTTATAATTTTAATTTTAATTGTATTAGGATTTAATGTACCTAAATTTTTAAAATCAATAAAACAAGACAATACTGGAAATAAGTTATTGATAGTAGATAACCAAAATGTATTTGAAGGCACATTAGATACTTTAAAAGAAGCAAATTTAGGATATGACATACAAATAGAAAATTTAGACTATGAAAAAGTAAAAGAAAAAATAGAAAATGAAAATATTGAATCTGCAATTATTGTAGAACCAAATGAGCAAAATATAAAAATAAGGTATCTAGTTAAAAATATAAATATGATGGAAACAGTACCAGAAAACATTGTTAGTGCAATTAATTCATTATACACAAATTTACAGATAAGTAAATTAGGATTAACACAAGAACAATTACAATCAATAACACCTAATTTTGAATTTAATTTAGAACAAACTGAAGAAGAAAAAGCAAGTGGAAATGTATATGCGATAATGTTACTTTCAATAGTTTTATTTTATGCAATATATTTTTGTGCTTATCAAGTATCAAGTTCAATAACAACAGAAAAAACTTCAAAAATAATAGAAACATTAGTTACATCAACAAGCCCAAGAATAATTGTATTAGGAAAAACAATTGGTATAGGAATAATTGGATTAATGCAAATGATATTAATAGTTGGAACAGCATTAATTAGTGCAAAATTATTCTTAGAGCCTGGAGTAATAGATTTAGTTTTGGATATGTCTAATATAACTCCATATTTGGGTATTATAACAATAGTATATTTTATTTTAGGATATTTTACTTATGCATTGTTATATGCATTAACTGGTTCAACAGTAAGCAAGCCGGAAGATATCCAGTCAGCTAACTCACCAGTTGCAATTTTAGCTGTTATAGGATTTTATTTATCATATTTTACAATGATGAATCCTACAAGTGAATTAAATGTTTTTGCATCAATGTTTCCAATATCATCACCATTTTGCATGCCATTTAGAATTATGATGGGACTTGCAAATGTAACTGATGTTATAGTTTCAATTGCTATTTTATTTGTTACTATCTTGATAATTGCTCATATTGCCATTAAGATTTACTCTAATGCAATTTTAAATTATGGAACTAAAATGAGTCTTAAAGATGTTGTTAAAATGTATAGAGAAAAAAACTGACTTTATGTTGACTTTTTGTAAAATAAAGTTTATAATTATAATAGTAACAGTGTTAATTTGCACAAGAAGAAAAAGGAGATAAAAAATGAAATTTGAATTAGTATCAGGAAATGAAGGCTTCACAGTTGTTTTGGCAGAGATAAGTAGCAATAAGCGCTTAGATATTACAAATTTGGAACTTGAGGATCCATCGCTTCTTTCAAAGAACTCTATCGAATCAGAAATTAAAAGAAGAGTAGCTGAGCATTTTGGTTGTAATGATGATGTATCTTTAGAAATGGATAGAGATACAGAACGTAAAATCTATAGAATTTTATTAAACAATATAGAAGCTTTTGAATCAGAGTAATTGTCTCCAACCCCATCGTAAAGAATTTAACGATGGGGGATTTTTTTTGTTAGTGAGTTCATAGATTGGATTATTTGACTTTACATGAGATTCAAATTGATGTATAATATTAAATGTTGAAATTTAGTAGTTACTTGAAACTTAAGGAGGAATTATGACAATTATGACATCTAAGCAAAAAAAACAAAAAAATAATTTTGATATCATATCGCAATTTATGAACAGCGATATGAAAGAAAAGAAATTAGAAAAAACAATTCACGAAATATTTGTCTTAGATAGACAAATATATGAAAGGGACCTTAATATTGGACTCTTTTATGAAAATGGAAAGAAGTTTAATAGAACTATGCAAACGGATTATGCAAAATATGGCAATAAGCCAATTTCAATATTGCTAATAAAAAAGTAACAAAAAAGGAACATCAATTGGTGTTCCTTTTATATATATTGAATATGATAAAAAGTAGAGTTAAGACTGAAAATTGAAAATTTCCAGATTTATTCTTGACAAAACAATTTTAAAATTATAACAATTTCTCCAATTCCTTAATTTTATCTCTAATTTCAGCAGCCTTTTCAAATTCCATGGAAGCTGCATATTTAAGCATTTCATCAGTTAATTCGGCAATAGTATTTTTAATATCATCAGCATTTTCCATATTAAACTCAACACCGATATCTTCTTGTTTAGTAATACTAATATTATCTCTAATAGATTTCTTAATTGTCTTAGGAATAATACCATGTTCAAGATTATATTGTTCTTGAATATGACGCCTTCTGTTAGTTTCAGAAATAGCCTTTTCCATAGAATCAGTAAGTTCATCAGCATACATAATAACAGTACCATCAGTATTTCTAGCCGCACGTCCAATAGTTTGAATCAAAGAACGCTCTGAACGTAAGAAACCTTCTTTATCGGCGTCTAGAATAGCAACTAAAGAAACTTCTGGTATATCTAGACCCTCTCTTAAAAGATTTATACCAACCAAAACATCAAATTCACCTAAACGTAAATTCCTTATAATTTCCATTCTTTCAAGTGCTTTAATATCTGAATGCATATAATTAACTTTGATGTCCAAACTTTGTAAATATGAAGTTAAATCTTCTGCCATTTTTTTAGTTAGGGTAGTAACCAAAACTCTTTCATGTTTTTCAACCCTAATACGGATTTGTTCAATTAAATCGTCAATTTGATTTGTAACAGGTTTAACTTCAATTTTAGGGTCCAAAAGACCAGTAGGTCTAATAATCTGTTCAACAACATTATCTTTGCTATGTTCTTTTTCATAATCGGCAGGTGTAGCACTAACAAAAACAACTTGATTAATTCGCTCTTCAAATTCTTCAAATTTTAAAGGCCTGTTGTCATATGCAGATGGAAGTCTAAAACCGTAATTAACCAAAGAATCTTTACGAGCATGGTCACCATTGTACATTGCTCTAACTTGAGGTATTGTAGCATGTGATTCGTCAATAAGTAGTAAAAAATCTTTAGGAAAATAATCTAGTAATGTGTATGGTGGACTGCCTGCAGGTCTACCACTTAAATGTCTTGAATAGTTTTCTATACCTTGACAAAAGCCAGTTTCTTTCATCATTTCTATATCAAAATTAGTACGTTCTTCAATTCTTTGTGCTTCAATTAATTTATTATTATCCTTAAAATATTTTATTCTTTCTTGAAGTTCTTTTTCAATGTTTTCAATTGCTCTGTCTAATTTATCTTTTTTTGTTACATATTGTGAGGCAGGAGGGATTAAGATATGTTTTCTTTCTCCAATTGCCTTTCCTGTAAGTGGGTTGATTTCAGAAATTTTTTCAATTTCGTCACCCCAGAATGCGACTCTTACTGCACTTTCACTTTGAGAAGATGGATAAATTTCTACAATATCACCTTTTGCTCTAAAAGTACTCCTTTTAAACTCTAATTCGTTTCTTGAATATTGCATTTCTACCAATTTTCTTAAAACATCATCTCTTGATTTGTTCATTCCTTCACGCAAAGAAAGCATCATTTCTTGGTAATCTTCTGGGTCACCTAAACCATATATACATGACACTGATGCAACAATTATTACATCTTTTGTTTCAAATAAAGAAAGTGTAGCGGAATGCCTTAATTTGTCGATTTCATCATTTATAGATGCATCTTTTTCTATATACGTGTCAGATGATGGAATGTAACTTTCTGGCTGATAGTAATCATAATATGATACAAAGTATTCAACATTATTTTCTGGGAAAAATTCTTTAAATTCAGAATAAAGTTGACCTGCTAGAGTTTTGTTATGGGCTAAAACTAGAGTAGGTTTTTGTACTTTATTTATTATATTTGCCATTGTAAAGGTTTTTCCAGAACCTGTTACACCAAGTAATGTTTGATATTTTTTTCCTTCTTTTATACCATTAGATAAATATTCTATTGCTTGCGGTTGGTCACCTGTTGGTTTGTAATCTGAGTGTAAATTAAACATTTTAAAACCCCCAATTTAAAACTATTTTTCATACTTTAAAGTATATCATATAAAATAAATGTTTGCAATAAAATTTTACATTTTAGTATTGTCAAAAATAAGAAATTATGATATAGTCAAAACATCAATTTTGATTTAGAGAGGGGAATAGCAAAAAATGAAAAAAGAAAAAAATAATGTTAATACAGAGAGAACGTCACAAATAAATGAAATTCAAAAAGCAACAATTGAATTATTAAAACCTATATTTACAAAATATGAAGCAACGACCCAAGAAAAAGCAATGTTAAAAGATGAAGTAATTGCAGAGATAGAAGATAAAAGAAAAGCAAAATATTCATTTAGTTATTTAAAACAATTAGGAATAATCAAAAAATATAAAGGAAAATTTTATTATGTAGAAGATGCAGAAAATAACACAATAGGTAGTACCAAAATATCAAAATGGCAAATTTTAAGTTTTACAATTTTAGTTGCAATTTTTATGCTATTTTTTACATTATCAATAATTACAAATAAAAAAGCGGAAAATGCATTATACAAAGATTCAAATGTACAATTTGAAATGCAAAAAGACTGGACAAAAGGTCAATCAGAATATACAACAGAATGGAATTTCTATAAATACATAAGTAATAAACCTGTTTTAAATGAATCAAACGAAATTACTGAAGGAGATTATGCATCATATCCAGCAGGAATAAATGTTTATTATGATCCATCGGAACAAGAAAAAATATCAAATATTGATGATGTAAAAACAAACTTGGAAGCAGGATTAGAAAACTCAACAGAAAAGCCTGAAACACAAGAAATGACGATAGAAAAAACTAAAAATAATTATGATGTATTAAAAGTTAAAATGGTTTACAACACAGAACCAAAACAGGTAACATATTATTATTATATTTTAAATGGAAAAAAATTATCTTGTATAACAGCATATAGTTTTAATTTAGATGAAGCAGATGCACTAGAAGCAGAGGCAAGTAACATAGCAAATTCATTTAAATGGTTACAATAATTTTTGTGTATATTGATTCCATATGGGACGGTTAATAAATTTTTAAAGATATATAAATAGAGTTCTAAAATTAAATAAAGAGCATATAATATAAAAAAATAAATGCAAGGAGATTTAAAATGCAGTTTATTAAATATTGTATGCTTTTTTTTGTGTTTTTAATTGCTACATTGATTGGTAAAAATATATCTCAAAAATATAAGTTTAGATTGGACGAGTTGGAAGAATTAAAAAATGCATTAAACATATTCAAATCTAAAATAAAATTTACATATGAGCCAATTCCAGATATATTTGTAGGAATTTCGAATAATTCAAACAAAAATATTTCTAATTTGTTTAATATGGCAGTTGATAAAATGAAAACTGAATCTGCCGGAGTAGCATGGGAAAGAGCAGTTGATGAGTTTCAAAGCAATTTAAATGAAGAAGATAGACAGGCTTTAAAAACATTATCAAAACTACTCCGGAGCAACAGATATACAGGGACAAATTAGCCAGATTGAGGTCACAGAAACTTTTTTGGATGAGCAAATTAGACAAGCACAAGAAGAAAAAAATAAAAATGAAAAATTGTATAAAAAACTTGGAATGAGTATAGGAATGGCTATTGTTATTATTTTAGCATAAATTATAAAGTGATGGATTTTTATAGAAAATTAAGGGGGAAATATTTATGAGTATAGAATTATTGTTTAAAATAGCGGCAATTGGAATATTGGTTGCAGTTTTGTATCAAGTTTTAGTTCGTGCAGGTAGAGAGGACCAGGCAATGATGACTACGCTTGCAGGTCTTGTTATTGTTCTTACAATGGTTATTAAAGAAATAAGTGGGTTATTTGATACAGTACGTACATTATTTAATTTATAAAAATTTGTGATATGGAGTGAATCTTTAAGGGTGAAAATTTATAAATAAGGACGGAAAAGTAATGGAAATAATTAAAATAATAGGAATTGCTTTTATTGCACTGATAATTATAATAATGCTAAAACAGTATAGACCTGAATATGCAATATTTATAAGCATTTTAACAGGAATACTAATTTTATTTCTTGTAATGGATAGGCTAACAGGAATTATTAATTTAATTGAGACAATTCAAGATAAATTTTCTATAAATACACAGTTTATAGCACTTTTAATAAAAATAACAGGGATTGCTTTTTTATCTGAATTTGCTGTTAGTGTTTGTAAAGATTCAGGAGAAGCATCAATTGCAAGCAAGATAGAAATAGGGAGTAAAATAATTATTATTTCTATGTCTATTCCAATAATATCAAGTTTATTAGAAATAATATTAAAAATTCTACCATAAAAATGGGATAACCAGAACTTTTTATATAAGGATACATTTAAATTTTGACTAGAAATTCTTAAATTGAGGAGGAACATTAAATGTGAAAAAACAAAAGATAATAATTACATTCATAATATTAATATTTTTGTTGCCAATGCAATCAAAAGCATTAAATGATACAAATACCTTAATAAATACAGAAAATGAAGAAAAAACAGAAAGCACTACAAAAATAACACAAGAGGATATAGAAAAGCAAGAAGAAACATTTGGAATAAATTCTTTTATACAGAATTCAAAACAATATACAGGTGATTTTTTTGAAAATATAGACATTAATGAAATTTTAAATTCTGCCATAAAAGGTGAGATAGATAATACTACAATATACAAAAAAATACTGAATTTGCTTGGAACAGAAGTACAAACAGGATTAAAAAGTCTAGCATGTATATTAGCAATAATAATAATACATAGTATTTTAAAATCAATAAGTGAAAGTTTAGAAAATGATAATATATCAAAATTAATATATTATGTTCAATACATAGCAATAATAACAGTAATTATGACAAACTTTTCTGACATAATTAACTTAGTAAAAACAACATCAACAAACTTAGTTGGCTTTATGAATACATTAATTCCAGTATTAATATCTCTAATGCTCTATACAGGAAGTATTAGCACAACGAGTATATTAGAACCAATAATCTTATTTATGATCAATTTCATAGGAAATTTAATTGAAAATGTTTTAATACCAGTAATATTAATCATAACATCAATAAGCATAATTTCCAAAATTTCTGATAGAGTTCAGATTGATAAGATATCAAAATTTTTAAAATCGACAACAATTTGGTTTTTGGGAATTGTGCTGACGATATTTGTAGGAGTTGTTTCTTTAGAGGGAACAATGGCTAGTTCTGTTGATGGAATTACTGCAAAAACCGCAAAGGCACTTGTAAGTTCGGCAGTTCCAGTTGTTGGTAAAATTTTAGGTGATGTTGTAGATAGTGTATTAGGATGTGGCTTGATTTTAAAAAATGCTGTTGGATTTGTAGGTGTTATAGTCATTATTGGAATATGTATTTTACCAATTTTAAAACTTACAGTATTAACGTTTTCATATAAATTAATTGCAAGTGTAAGCGAAGTTATTGCAGATGGTAAAATTGTAAAATTATTAGATGAAGTTGCAGATATTTTTAAAATTTTGTTAGCAATTTTAGTTACAATTTCATTTATGGTAATAATTGGGACAACATTATTGATAAGAATGTCAAATGCAGGAATGATGTTTAGATAGAGGTGATATAGATGATTAGTTTTTTAAGTTCATGGGTAAAAAATTTGTGTTTGGCATTAATTGTTGTATCAATACTTGAAATGATACTTCCTAATAATAAGACAAAAAAATATGTCAAAATGGTTATGGGAATGTATATTTTATTTAGTATAATAGCGCCATTTGTAGAAAATAAAAACGAATTGAAATTTGATGTGGAAAATTTATATAGGCAATATAGTACAGAAACATCAGCAACAACTGAGGTAGTTGACCAGACTACAATGGATAGTAAATTAAATGAATTGTATGAAGAAAAGATTGAAAAAAATATTATACAAAAAATTAAGGAATTAGGATATGAAATAGACAGTTGCAATGTAAAAGCACATATATCAGAACAAGATACTGGAATAGAACAAATATTTATCAGGTGCAACTTGGATGAGAATGGAATTGAAACTGTTAAAAAATTTATAATACAAGAATATGGGGTGAATGAAAAATGTTTAAGGATAAATTAAAAAAAATGATTGGTAATGATGAAACTCAAGGAAATAACAAAAGAAAAATAGAAAATTTAGTCTTTCTAATAGTTGTTTTAATAATAACAGTTGTTATAATAAATTATGTTTGGAGTGGAGATAAGAGTTCAAGTAAAAATATGACTAATTCTGCAGGAAAACAACTGGCAGAAGCAAAAACAACACAGAGTACAACCGATTCTACCACACAAAGTTCAAATCGGGACAACTAATGAAAATTTAGAACAAAGACTTGAAAATATTTTGACTAATATTGAAGGAGTTGGAGATGTAAAAGTATTTATAAATTATTCAGAATCTGCAGAAACAGTTGCAATGTACAATGAAAATTCCAAAACGAGCACAACTGAGGAAACAGACAAAAGTGGTGGAGTTAAAAAGGTTGAACAGAAAGATTCTCAAAAAGAAGTAATTTACCAAGAACAGAATGGAACTAAAACACCCATAGTTCAAAAAACGGTTGAACCTAAAATTGAAGGTGCAATTATTACTGCTAAAGGGGCTTCTGATATAAATGTGAAAACTGCAATAATTCAAGCAGTAGAGGCAGCAACAGGACTTGCTACACACAAAATTCAGGTGTTTCAAGGAAACTAATATTTCGTTGAAGCCTATAAAAGAATTTTAATAGGAGGAATATAAAAATGAAATTTTTAAAGAAAAATCAGGTTGTTATATATGTAATTGCTTTGATGTTAGTGGTAGCGGGATATTTGAATTTTTCAACAAATGGGGATTTTAAGACTGCGGTTCAAACTGCTAGTTCAGAAGAAGAATTGGAAAAAATGGCAAATATTGGTGATGCACAATTAGTTAGTAGTAATGTAGTAAGTGAAGAAAATAGTACGGAAAATGTTATAAATAATAAAGTGTCATCAAACGTAGAAAATACTGTAGTACAGGAAACTGACAACAAAGTGGAGAATAATATTAAAGAGGATAATAAAACTGTAGAAACAAGCAGTGATACTCAACAAAAAGACAATGATAAAAATGATTATTTTAAAACATCAAAATTAGAACGAGATACCATGTATTCACAAATGCTTGAAACATATGGTAATATTTTAAATAGCAATAATTCTTTGGAAACACAAAAACAATCTGCAACAGAAGAAATAAAAAAAATAAATGATACTAAAAATAGTATTATGATTTGTGAAAATTTAATTATGACTAAGGGATTTGAAAATGTTGTTATTTTTGTAAATGGTGATAGTATTAGTGTTGTTGTAAAAGATGATAATTTGAATACTGAAAAAGTTGCACAAATTCAAAATATTATTTCTAGAGAATTAAAATCTAAAGTTGAAAATATACATATTTCTAATAAATAAAACTTGAAATTTGTGTGAATATGATATAGTATAATAAAAAAGAAAAAATAAGAGGACAAATTATGAAAAAAATATTATTAGTAGAAGATAACGAAACAATAGTAATGGGCTTAAAATACTCATTAGAACAAGAAAACTTTCAAGTAATATCTGCAAAAAGTGTAGCAGAAAGTACAGAAAAAATAAATCAAGAACAAATAGACATAGTACTTTTAGATGTGTCATTGCCAGATGGAAACGGATTTGATATATGCAAAGAGATAAAAGAAAAACAAGACATACCTGTGATCTTTTTAACGGCACAAGACGAAGAAACAAGTGTTGTATTGGGTTTAGATTTAGGAGCAGATGATTATATTGTAAAACCATTTAGAACAAGAGAATTAATATCTAGAATAAAATCAGTTTTACGAAGATATGGGCAAAAAGAAGAAAACAGTAATATAATTCAATACAAAAATATCAAAATAGATACAACATCTGCAAAAGTATACAAGGATAATGAAGAAATCATTTTTACAAGTTTGGAATATAGAATTTTGCTTATGTTGTTTACTAATCAAAATAAATTGATTACAAGAGAGCAATTGCTAGAAAAAATTTGGGATATTGCTGGGAATTTTGTTAATGATAATACTCTAACAGTTTATATTAAAAGAATTAGAGAAAAATTAGGAGATGAGTCAATTATTAAGACTGTTAGAGGACTTGGGTATAGGATAGGAGATTAAATAGATGAACCATTTAAAAAACAAAAATATAAAATACTTGATAATACCAATGATAATATTAACAATAGCAACAAGCATGGCCATAACAATACAAACATATAACCAATACAAAAAAATAACAACAACAGCAAATCAAAAAATAGCAGAGATAATAGGAACAATAATAAAAGAAAACCCAGAAATAGACACAAGAACAATAATAAAAACATTAAACTCAAAACAAGATACTGAAGAATATCAAAAAGGACAAGAAGAACTTAAAAAGTACGGAATTAATATAAACGAAGCCAATTCCATAATAGCAGTGCAAAATCAAATGAAACAAAATTTGGTATTAAACATTTTATTAATAATAGTATTTAGTATTTTATGGATGGCTGTTATTTTTGTGTATTTAAGGAAAAGAGACAGAAAAATAAATCAAATTACACAATACATAAATCAAATAAAAAACAGAAAATATGACTTGGATATAAACGAAAATAGTGAAGACGAATTGAGCAATTTGAAAAACGAATTATATAAAATTACCATTATGTTAAAAGAAGAAAGTGAAATATCAAAAAAAGACAAAGATAACCTAAAAATGTCAGTTGAAGATATATCCCATCAGTTGAAAACGCCATTAACATCAATAACAATAATGCTAGATAATTTAAAAGATAATCCTAATATGGATGAAAATATAAAACAAAAATTTATATTTGAAATTAGCAAACAAATTGACTGGATAAATTGGCTTGTTATATCAATGCTAAAACTATCAAAATTAGATGCAAATGTTGTACAATTTTATGAAGAAAAAATTAATCTAAAAAAATTTATAGAAGAAATTATAAAGAATTTAGAAATACCAATTGAAATAAAAAATCAACAAATAATTATTGAAGGAAACGAAAGAGCTTCATTTGTTGGAGATTACAAGTGGCAGCAAGAAGCGGTTACAAATATAATTAAAAATTGTATTGAACATAACAAAGAAAATGGAAAAATTTATATAAAATATGAGGAAAATACTTTGTTCACAAAAATAACAATAAGAGACGAAGGGGAAGGAATGACAAAAGAAGATTTAAAACATATCTTTGAAAGATTTTATAAAGGTCAAAATTCCTCTGAAAATAGTGTAGGTATCGGACTTGCACTAGCAAAGAATATTATTGAGAAAAATAATGGTATGATAAGTTGTAAATCTGAACTTGACAAAGGTACAGAATTTGTGATTAAGTATATGAAGCAATAGAGGGTTTAATAAATGTAAAATAAGGGGAGTTAAAAAATGAAAATATATGTAGTAAGACATGGTCAAACAGACTGGAATGTAGCAGGAAAATGCCAAGGAAGAACGGATATAGAGTTAAACAACACAGGAATAGAACAAGCAAAAAATACAAAAGGACAAATAAAAAAACATAATATAGATTTGATAATATGTTCACCTTTGAAAAGAGCAATAAAAACAGCGGAAATAATAAATGAAGAAACAAAATGCAACATTATAATTGATGAAAGATTAATAGAAAGAGGCTGTGGTGAGGTTGAGGGAACAACGAAAGAGGAATGGCCAGGTATAGTTAATAATGAGGATATAGATATAATAAATAATTATAATTTAAATTGGAATGAAAAAGATATAGAACCAATACAAACCATATGCAAAAGGGTATGGAATTTATTAGATGAGATACAAGAAAAATATAAAGATAAAAACATTTTACTAGTTACACATGGCGGAACTTGTAGAGCAATTAATGCATATTTTAATGGAATTGGTGAAAATGGACATGTTCAGAGTGCTCATATAAAAAATTGTGAAATTAGAGAATTCGAATATAAACAAAAAAATAGAGTGAAATAATATATAGCAATAATTTATAATTAAAGTCAAAACTATGGAAATGTAAAAGTTCCCATAGTTTTTTCTATCCTAAAAAATTAAAAGTGACAAAATTTATAGTAAAAAAGTCACCTAAAAGTCACTTTCAAAAATTATACTAAATATAACAAAACAAAATGTCCTTTTAAGAAACAGACTCAAAAGGGCATAAAAAAGAAAGTGGGGAAGAATATGGAAATATTAAGAGTAGAAAACTTAAACAAAACATATGGAAAAGGAGAAAATCAAGTAAAAGCAGTAGACAATGTATCGTTTTCTGTACAAAAAGGAGAATTTGTAGCAATAATCGGAGCAAGTGGAAGCGGAAAGTCTACACTATTACATTTAATTGGTGGAGTAGATAGACCTACATCAGGAAAGGTTTTTATAGATGGAAAAGATATTTATACTTTAAATGACGATAATCTTGCTATTTTTAGAAGGAGACAAATTGGATTAATTTATCAATTTTATAATTTAATACCAGTTCTAAATGTTGCAGAAAATATCACATTACCAACAAAATTAGATAGTAGAGATGTTGACGAAAGAAGATTAAATGATTTATTAAAAATATTAGGACTAGAAAAGAGAAAATACAATTTGCCAAACCAATTATCAGGAGGTCAACAACAAAGAGTGTCTATTGGTAGAGCAATGATGAATGAACCTGCATTGATGCTTGCAGATGAGCCTACTGGAAATTTGGATTCAAAGGCAAGCGAAGAGATTATTTCATTATTAAGACTTTCTAATAAAAAATATAATCAAACTGTTATAGTTATAACACATGATGAAAAAATTGCATTAGAAGCGGATAGAGTTATAACAATTGATGATGGAAAAATAATTAAAGATGAAAGGACTGGAAAATAATGAAAGTTTTAAATGAATTAAGTATTAAGGATTTAAAGCTGAATAAAAAAAGGTCAATTGTAATTATAATTGGAATTATTTTATCAACAGCTTTAATATGTGGAGTAGCAGGACTTATAACAAGTTTTCAAAGGACATTTATAGATACTGCTAAGGATAGCCAGGGAAATTATCATGCTATTTTCTATAATGTTCCAAAAGATGAGCTTAAATATATTGAAGAAAATAGAAGTGTTGAAGACTACTATTTATCAGAAGAATTAGGATATAGTTATTTACCAAATGGAGATACATTAACTGGAGAAGAAGAAAAGCCACTTGTTAATGTTATTTCAATGAATGATAAGTTTTTAAATAATATGGCTATAAATGTAAAAGATGGAAGATTACCAGAAAATGATAGTGAACTTGCAATTTCAACTAGAATAAATGAAAAATTTAAGACAAATTACAAAGTTGGAGATACTATAACATTAAATGTTGGAGAATTTAAAGGAACTTTAGAGAATCAAAATGCCAATTATTATGATGAAGAACGAATCAAAAAAACAGATGGAGCAGAACAAACAACTGAAAATGAAATTGTTAACGTAACTTCAAAAACATATAAAATTGTTGGAATAATAGAAAGACCAACTGTTGCAATTGAACCATATGAAGCAGACTGGTTTACAGTTATCACAAAAATGCAAACAATAAATAAAAAAGCAAATATAGCAGTTCTATATACAAAACCAAATGATTATGTAAAAAATACAGAAAGCATAAACCAAATGGTAACCGCAAAATCTGGAACAAAAGAAAATGATTTTAATAGAGTTAGCGGGTTAGATAAAACATATAAAAGTTATAAATATAAGATAAAAATAAATAAAGAATTATTAGCATATCAAGGAGCAAGTCTAGATGACGACACATTAAGAACAATTTATGGACTAGGAGCTTTTATAATGGGAATTGTTCTAGTATCAAGTGTATTCGTTATTAGAAATGGATTTGCAATATCAATAACAGAAAGATTAAAACAATATGGAATGCTTTCAAGTATTGGAGCAACAAAAAAACAAATCAAAAAAAGTGTTTATTTTGAAGGTTTTATATTAGGAATTATAGGAATACCTCTAGGAATTTTAAGTGGAATATTTGCAATTTATATATTAGTAAATGTAGTAAATTACATATTAAAAGATTATGTATCAAGTGGGACTTTACTAACATATGGAATATCATGGACTGCAATAGTTGTAAGTATAATTGTATCAATTGTAACAATATGGCTATCTTGCAGAAGGTCTGCTAAAAAGGCATCAAAAATAACACCAATTGAAGCAATAAGAAGTTCAGAAGATGTAAAATTAAAAGCTAAGAAAATAAAATGTCCAAAAATCATAACAAAAATATTCAAAACAGGTGGAGAAATTGCATACAAAAACTTAAAAAGAAGCAAGAAAAAATATAGAACAACTGTAATTTCAATAATAGTAAGTGTAGTAATATTTATTGCAATATCAAGTTTTATACAATATGGATTCAAAATGTCAAGTGCATATTATACAGAAAGAAATTATAATTATGTAGTATATGCTCGTACAGCAGAAATCTTAACAGACATATCTAATTTACCAGATATTGGAGAATATTCAATTAATAAAAGTAATGTATTTGAAATGAACATGGATGATAAGCATAAATCAGAATTAACTGAATATGGAAAAAACATAAAAAATAGATATTATGCAGAAGACAAAAATGGAAATTTAATAGATAACATTAATATTATTTCATTAAATAAAAGTTCATATGAAAACTATGTGAAAAATATAGGTGGAAATTACGAAACATACAAAGATGGAGCAATTTTAGTTGATAACAATATTAATGTAGATGATAATGGAAAAAGAATTCAAGGCAGTATGTATACTTGGAAAAAAGGAGACACTGTTACAGGAAAAATAGATGACAAAGAATATAGCATAAAAATAGTATCAAAGACAGAAGAAAGACCAAATGGAGTTGAAAATCTATATAATACTGAGGCATATTTTATTGTAAGTGAAGAATTTATAAACAAAACAGGATTTAAATCAGCAGCTTTATATGCACAATCAAACGACACTGATAAATTAGACGAAGAAGTTGAACAATATAAAACTGAAAATAGCTTTACTAATTCTGACTTAAATGCATTCAATATGGAAGAATCAATAAGGGCTGAAAATGCAGTTGTATTAGTTATCTCAATATTCTTATACGGATTTATTGGAGTAATTACATTAATAGGAATAACAAATATTTTCAATACTATAACAACAAATATGAATTTAAGAAAAAAAGAATTTGCAATGCTTAAATCAATAGGAATGACCAAAAAAGAATTTAATAGAATGATTAGATTAGAAAGTATTTTTTATGGTGTTAAATCTTTGGTTATTGGTATACCAATTGGATTAGTGTTATCTTATGGTATGTATAATGTGTTTAGAAATAGTATGGAAATTGAATATGTATTACCTTATAAATCAATTGCGGTTGCTGTGATATTTGTGGCTATTGTTATTGGTATTATTATGAGATATTCTATGAGTAAGATCAATAAACAAAATATTATAGAAACTATTAGAAACGATAATATTTAATGTATAGAAAGATAGTAACATGGTAGTTGCTATCTTTTTAAATTTGTTACAGATTTTACTTGTATTTTTTTCATTTTATATATATAATAATGACATAAATGATATAAAATTTTGGAGGAAGAGAGAAAAAATGAATTTTATAGAAACAATAAAAGAAAGAGCAAGACAAGAAATAAAAACAATAGTACTACCAGAAGCAGAAGATATACGAACATTAAAAGCAACAGAAGTAGCACTAAAAGAAAAATATGCAAATATAATTTTAGTCGGAAATGAAAAAAAAATAAAAGAAAAAGCAGAAACAAATAATGTGAATATTGATGGTGCAAAAATAATAGATCCACAAACATCACCTGATTACGAAAAATATGCAAATTTATTATACGAATTAAGAAAACATAAAGGAATGACAATAGAACAAGCAAAAGAAATAACATTAAATCCAGTATATTTTGGAATGTTGATGGTAAAAGATGAAGAAACAACAGCAGATGGACTTGTTTCAGGTGCGGCACATTCAACTGCAGATACATTAAGACCTGCACTTCAAATTTTAAAAACTGCATCAGATACAAAATTAGTTTCAGCATTTTTTGTTATGGTTGTTCCAGACTGCGAATATGGTTCAAATGGAACATTTATATTTGGAGATGCGGGATTAAATGCAAATCCAAATCCTGAAGAATTATCGGAAATAGCAATATCATCAAGTAAAAGTTTTGAACAATTAGTTGGTAAAGAACCAAAAGTTGCAATGCTTTCATATTCTACAATGGGAAGTGCAAAATCAGAATTAACGCAAAAAGTTATTGATGCAACTAAATTGTTAAAAGAAAAAGAACCAGATTTGAAAGCAGATGGAGAACTCCAATTAGATGCAGCCATAATACCAGAAGTTGCAAAATCAAAGGCACCAGAAAGTATAGTAGCAGGAGAAGCAAATGTTTTAATATTCCCAGATTTAGACGCTGGAAATATTGGATATAAGTTGGTTCAAAGACTTGCAAAGGCCGAAGCATATGGACCATTATGCCAAGGAATTGCAAAACCTGTAAATGATTTATCAAGAGGATGTAGTTATCAAGATATTGCAGGTGTTATTGCAATAACAGCAGTCCAAGCCCAAAAATAAACAGAAGCCAATGGAACATTCTTAAATTGGTTCATAAGATAATATTAAAAGGAGGTCTTCTATGAAAATACTAGTTTTGAATTCAGGAAGTTCATCATTAAAATATCAAGTAATTGATATGGATACAGAAGAAATGTTGGTAAAAGGATATTTTGAAAGAATAGGACAACAAAATTCTTTTCTAACACATAAGGTAAATGGAATAAAACACAAATTTGAAAAAAGTGTAGCAAACCATGAACAAGCATTAAAATTTGTATTTACAAGATTAACAAATGACCATTATGGAGTTATAAAAGATTTAAATGAATTAGGTGGAATTGGGCACAGAGTTGTTCAAGGAGGAGAAAAATATTCTCAACCAGTTCTTATTACAGATGATGTTATAGCAGAGATTGAAAAATGTAGTGATTTAGCACCATTGCACAATCCTGCAGCAATTTTAGGAATAAATGCTTGTAAAAAAATAGCACCAAATATTCCAATGGTAGCAGTATTTGATACGGCATTTCATCAATCAATACCAAAAGAGAGATATATTTATCCAATACCATATGAATATTACAAAAAATATGGAATTAGAAAATATGGGGCACATGGTACATCACATGAATATGTTGCATATAGAGTTGCAGAAATTATGGGAAAAGATATTAGAGACTTGAAAATAGTAAATTGTCATTTAGGACAAGGTGCAAGTGTATGCGCAATTCAAAATGGTAAATCAGTAGAAACAAGTATGGGTCTTACACCACTTGGAGGAATACCAATGGGAACTCGTTCTGGTGACCTTGACCCATCAGTTGTAACGTATTTAATGAAAAAGGAAAAACTAACACCACAAGAAATGGAGGATATATTAAATAAAAAATCTGGAGTTTATGGCATGTCAAGAGGAATATCTGTGGACTTTAGGGACATTGAAAATGAAGCACTAGCAGGTGGAACACATGCTCAAATGGCTTTAGATATATATCATTATTTAACTGCATCATATGTGGCAAAATGTGCAGTAGCTATGGGTGGAATAGATGTACTTACATTTACTGCAGGTGTTGGCGAAAAAGGACCAATATCAAGAAAAGCAATTTGTGAGCAATTAGAATTCTTTGGAGTAAAAATTGATGAAGAAAAAAACAAAATAAGAGGCGAAGAAGTTGAAATATCCGCAGAAGACTCAAAAGTAAAAGTCTATGTGGTTCCAACAAACGAGGAATTAATGATAGCAAGAGAAACAAAAAACATAGTAGATAAAAATTAGGGATTAGGGGACGGGTCTCCAATCCCGAAAAAAAGCAAAAAAAATCGGGATTGGAGA
>ERZ773224.2564-NODE-2564-length-18637-cov-8.474761_pt1 | contig 18637 bp, 17 predicted proteins | sample MGYA00580526_ERZ773224 | MGnify/ENA primary metagenome ERZ773224 (study PRJEB29015, sample SAMEA2737743) | human gut metagenome | biome: human gut; feature: human-associated habitat; material: faeces | place: China | collected 2012 ... | reverse complement strand
TCTGGACACCCGCAAGCCTTTCGGGAAAAAGGCTTGACCTAAACCCTTTACCTTGATCTCATTTGTGCTGATGTTTTTATTTGTGCGCTTATCTCTTTCAGCAAAAAACGGACTTTTGTTTTTTTCAAAAGTCCGTCAGTCCGTTTATTTTTATGCAATAACAAAATCTATCTTTCCGCCCGAAACATCTGTCTTGACACATTTTACACGCACATTCTGTCCCACGGAATATACCGCCTTGCCGTCTCTGGTAAGTGAGAAATGTCCGTCATACTCGTATGTGCCGTCGGGAAGCGTTTCTATCTTAACAAGTCCCTCAACGGTATTGGGCAGCTCCACGTACATTCCGTAATCGGTTATTCCGCTGATGTTGCCCTCAAACTCCTCGCCCAGATGCGATGACATATATTCCGCAATGTAGCAGTCCTCGCAGTCACGCTCAACTCTCATTGCCGTCAGCTCACATTCGGAGGACTGGAGTGATGCGTTTGCCGCAAATTTGCCGTATCTCTTTGCAATGACCGCAGGTGGCATTTTGTTGTAGCACAGGTCGGTGAGGATACGGTGTATCGCAAGGTCGGGATATCTTCTGATAGGCGATGTGAAGTGTGCATAGTCTTTCAGCACCAGTCCGAAGTGACCGAGAGGTTCATCGGAATACTTCGCCTTTGCCATTGACCTGAGCACCATGTTGTTTATCACAGGCGAAAGCTCCGTATCCCTGACGGAATCCAGTATCTGTGCCAGATGTGCAGGCTTTACGCTGGAGAAGTTGGGGTGGGGGATATTCAGCCTGTCTATTACTTCAAGCAGCTCGGTTATCTTTTCGGGTGCGGGATTTTCATGCACACGGTAAACAAAGGGGATATTGTTTTCCCTTGCGGTCTTTGCGGCAGCCTCGTTGGCGCTGAGCATAAATTCCTCGATGATAAGCTCCGCTCTGCCACGCTCACGCTTCTGAACGTCTGTGCAGACCTCGTTTTCGTCGATGGTCAGCTTGCATTCGGGAGTGTCGATCTGGGGAGCGCCTCTTTTCAGCTTGTTGGCTGTAAGTATCTCCGCCAGCTGCTGCATGAGGAAGATCGTGTCCGTAAGTCCCGCATACTTTTCCGCAATATCAGCGGGGATCTTTGAAACATCGTCACGGCAGTCCAGTATCTTGTTAACCTCGCTGTAAACGCCTTTTACACGGGAACGGATAACGGTCTTGCTGAACTTGTACTTTGTGAGCTTTCCGTCCTCGTCAAGCTCCATGAGACATGAGAATGCGAGCCTGTCCTCGTTGGGGTTAAGGGAGCATATGCCGTTGGAAAGCTCCTTGGGGAGCATTGGTATTACCTTGTTTGCGTAATATATGGAGGTTCCACGGAGAAAAGCGTCCTTATCCAGCTCTGAATTTGGCTTTACGTAGTGGGAAACGTCCGCAATGTGAACGCCCAGCTTCCAGCCATTCTCGGCCTTTTCAACGGAAACTGCGTCATCTATATCCTTTGTATCCGCACCGTCAATGGTGAAGATTATCTTGTCTCTCAGGTCAAGGCGGCCGTAGATGTCCTTGTCGGTTATCTTCATGCCTGAAATGTGGCGTGCCTCGTCCTGCACGGCAATGGGGAACTCGGTCTCCACATCGTTCATGTACAGCACAGCCAGAGCGCTGCTGTAAGCCTTGTCAGAGCTTCCGAAAACTGCGCTTATCTTGCATCTGTGGTCGGCATGGCGCTCACCTCTCTTGGTGATAGTTGCCAGCACCTTGTCGCCCTCTTTTATATCGGGGTACTTTTCGCTCACAGCGATAAGATCCTTGCAGAAGCTGTCGGGGCGGACATACCACTGACCCTCCGACTTTTCGGCAGTTCCCGTAAATTCGGAGAAGCCCTCCTTTGCAATGGCTGTTACCTCTGCCTCGGGTGAATCACCACGGGGAGGAATAAGTCGGCATACCACCGTATCTCCGGGCATTGCGCCTTTAAGGAATTTGCCGGGGACGAATATTTCCGTGCCGTCCTCGCACTTTATAAAGCCGAATGTTTTGTTGATACGTGCTACCTCGGCGGTGAACATTCCGTTTGCCTTGGTGAGAATGTAGCCCTGCTTTATCTCAACGATATCTCCACGCTCTTTGAGCCATGAAACGGCTTTTTTATAGTCGGGGAGAGTTACTTTTTTGCCTTTTACTTTGCCGTAAAGAGCCTTGTCGGATATAGCTTTCTTTCCGCACTGCTCCATTACATTAAGTATTCTTGCTATGCAAATCTGTGAAATATCTGCCATATTTATGACCTTTCCTTTTCAGTTAAAAATCTATAGACCACACGGTCAAACACCTTGGGCTTTTTTGCCGCTGTAAAGTGATCGCCCCAAATTATCGCCAGCTGCGAATTTGGCAGCGAAGAGGCGATAAGGCGTGTGTGGCTTCCTTTTATCATATCCTTGTTTCCTGCGATGACAAGGGCTTTTGACCGTATCGCCGAAAGCTCTTTCGGGCGGATATGGGGCTCGTTTGCCATAAGCCCCAGCAGCTCCGCCTGCTTTTTTGCCCGCTTGCTTATTTTTGAAAGCGCTTTGTTAAGCACATATCCTGCTTCGATTGGCAGGCGCACCGACAATTTCATTCCCGAGGGAAATATGTTGCCGCTGTTGAGTATGAGCCTGTCCGTCATCTGCGGATATTTCAGCGCAAAAAGCATGGCGATGTTTGCGCCGTCGGAAAAGCCCAGAATGTGGGCTTTTTTTATCCCCATTTCAAGCATAAAGCACCTGAGATCCTCCGCAAACTGCGTCAGAGTAAACGGGGCATTTCCTCTTGGCGACCTGCCGTGACCTATGGTATCAACGGCTATGACCCGAAAATGCTTTGAGAAAAAGCGTATCTGCTCTTTAAAATATCCACTGTCCTCGCCGTTTCCGTGGAGAAGTATCAGCGGCTCACCGCTGCCATGCTCCGAATAGTAAAGCTTTATATCCATATACCCTTACCTAATAAAAAAGCCCCCGCACGGCATTCGGTGCGGGAGCCAAAGCTTTTATCAGCCCTTAGTCGCTATAACAGCGATTATGTTTGCTGCAATGGTTACAACGAAGAAAACTACAGCAACGATCTTTGTCAGTCTTTCAAGAGCTTTTTCTCTTGTGTTCTGACCGTTCTTTCCGTAAAAGCTGTCATTGTTTGAGCCCTGAATTGCACTTGTCATGCCCTGCTGCTTCTGGGACTGCATAAGAGTGATGACCACAATGAAAATACTGCACAGAATCAGCACGATACCGCTGACAATTTCAATAACTCCCATTATATTTTTCCTCCGAAATATATGTTTAAACGTTAGTCACAACTGTAACAAATGTATTATATCATATTTTTTTCGGCTTGGCAAGGGCTTTTTATAAAAAAATCAGACAAATTTTACTATGCGTCTTTATTTATTCTTGAAGTATCAGTCAAAAATCGTCTCGATCACCCTGTCCGAAAGCTCTGAGGTATAGCGCCAGCGCTCGATCCGGCTCACATTCTCGGGAATGAAATATCTGGGCGGCTCGGGGCGGTCGTCGCTGTCAAACACATCTACGATGATGAGCTTCACTTTCATTTTCTCGGGTATCATCGCCTTGATATACACCCCTGCGTGCTGACCTGCCCGCACTCCCGCCTTAGGCTCGGCAAGGCCTGCAAGGTTTGGGGCAAGCTCCACGAATATGCCGTAATCCTCCACGGAGCGGATAATGCCCGAAACGGTCTCACCGCAGGAAAAGCAGGCGGCGTTCTCCTCCCATGTGCCCAGCAGCTCCTTGTGGGTGAGCCATATCCTGCTGCCGTTAACGCCTTTGACCGCCGCACGTATCATCTGACCTGCATAAAATCTGTCCGATGGGTGGGATATCCTTGACACGGATATTGCGTCAATGGGTATCAGCGAGGGCAGACCGCAGCCGATATCCACAAATGCGCCGAACTGCTCCAGATGAGTGACCCGAGCGGGAATGATATCGCCGGGGGTCAGGCGGCTTATGTATCTGTCTATGCACTCCTGCTGGGCTGCACGGCGGGAGAGAAAAATGCCCCGTTCCGATATTTCCGTGACTTTGAAGCAGACGGGCTTGTTGACTTTGGTTATCAGTGCGATATCCCTTGTGGAGCCGTCCTCGATGCCCACAGCTCCCTCGTTTCGGGGAATGACCGCTCTTCCGCATGGCAGCTCGGCGATAAGGTTATGTCCGCTGTCGCAGACAGAGGCTTTGGCTTCAAGAATCCTTCCGCTTATGCGTGCTTCCTCGAGGGCTTCCAGTGAACTGACTGAGGCTTTGTTTTCGGGAGTATTTATAAGGCAGCCCTCAGGGTAAAATTTCATCATTTTGTTACCATCCTTTCCGATTTGCATTTTTGCTATGATTATATGTATGCGGAAGGGTGAGGTTTAAGTACATATGAAATGGCGATAAAGGTTATAATGGTATTATTTGCCGCTGCGCATGGTCAGAACGGTTATCACAGGCAGATTTATTATCATCAGCAGGCAGTTGAAAAGGTCGCTTATGCCGAAAACGCTTTCCGTGGCGATAAATCCCCCTGCGGCGCATGCAAGGCAGAACACCAGCCTGCACCATTTTCCGCAGTGCTTTCCCGTGATGTAGCACAGGCATTTTTCCCCGTAGCAGCTCCACCCCAGCACCGAGGCGAGGGCAAACATACATATGCACAGGCACACGAACCCGCCGCCCCACCTGCCGAAGCCGTATGAGAATGCTGCGGTGATGTCGTTGGTTTTGCAGCATATTATCACCAGTGCGGTAAGGGTACAGCAGACTATCGTGTCAAGAAATACCTCAAAGGCAGCCCATGCTCCCGCAGACTGCGGTTCGCCGAAATCTGCCTCGGAGTGAACGAGGACGGAGCTTCCCATGCCAGCCTCGTTGGAGAATATCCCCCTGCGCAGCCCGACGGAAACGGCTTTTTTCACCGTAATGCCAGCTGCTCCGCCTGCTGCCGCTTTCAGTGAAAATGCCTGGGAGAATATATCCGCAAATGCGCCTGTGACATCACACTTTGATATAATGAGCAGCCCAATGCAGCCGCCTGCGTACAGCAGCCCCATAACAGGCACTATCCTTGCGGAAAATTTCATTACTCCTTCCGCCGCACGGTCGGAGGAAAAAAGCACCGCAGCCGTGACTACAGCCGCAGCCAATGAGCATATGTACCGTGGCAGGGGAGTTTGCGTCGAAAGTGCGTCGGACAGCGCCCCCGACTGGCTCATGCTGCCCATGAATATCGCCGCCCCCAGGCAGCATACAGCATATGTCGTCGCCAGCCATTTTGCCCCCATGCCCTTTTCAATGTACAGCATAGGCCCTCTGGCGGACTTGGGATATTTCTCTCCAAACTCAGCGCCTATGCGGTTTTCCGAGTAAGCAAGCGCCATTCCTCCAAGGGCGGAGAGCCACATCCAGAACACCGCCCCTGCGCCTCCTGCGGCAATGGCGGCGGCGCAGCCCGTGATATTTCCCGTTCCCAGAGATGCGGCAAGAGCGCTTGTCACAGCTCCCAGCCTGTTCTTTCCGTCCGAGGAGAAAAGGTGCTTCGGGAGCTTCAGTTGGATAAATCCGCTTTTTACCGTGTGATATATGCCGCAGCAGAGGATAAGCGCCACGGTGAACCTGCCCCACAGCAGGGAATTTGCGGTTTCGATGAGCGTATTCATAGGCATGACCGACTTTCTGTAAATATGGAAAATCATATGCCGTGAAAAGTAAAAATATGAGTCTTATTTTTAATCTGAAAACAGGTTAAATTAAGTTAAATCAAGGTTAGATAAAAAATATGTGTAAAAATTTGATGCTGAAAATAGTGCGATATCAACAAAAGTGTTGGGCATGTTCGGGAAATTTAACATCATCAGCCTCTTAAAATGCCCTGCACGGCTGAATTTGACCCGTGAAAAGCCGTTCTTAAACGGTTGAAATGGACTTTGTTGTGCAGTTTTAACAAAATTAAATGTGCCTAAATGTAAAATCAAACACTATTGACAATGAAATGAAATTTTGGTATAGTTAAATTACAGTAAAAAACGCAGTAATGCGAAACGAAAATAAATTTAAATATGAAAGGCGGATTTCGTAATGAAAACACAGGTTGTAAACGGCGTATCCATGCCCAATATCCCCTGGATGGAAAAGCCCGAGGGATGCAGAGACGTTGTATGGAGATACAGTGCTAACCCTATCATTAAGAGAGATCAGATCATGGTTAAGAAGGCTAACGGCTACAGAGAGCCTTCCAACTCCATCTTCAACAGCTCCGTTGTACCTTTCGAGAACGGCGACTACAAGTTCGCAGGCGTTTTCAGAGTTGACGACAGAGAGAGAAACATGGAGCTTCACGTTGGCTTCTCCAAGGACGGTATCAACTGGGACATCAACGAGGAGAGGATCCACTTTGAGTGCGATATCCCCGAGGTTGCTCAGTGGCAGTACGGCTACGACCCCAGAGTTTGCAAGCTCGAAGACAGGTACGTTGTAACATGGTGCAACGCTTACGGCTGGAAGCCTACCATCGGTATCGCTTACACCTACGATTTCAAGACCTTCACACAGCTTGAGAACGCATACCTCCCCTTCAACAGAAACGGCGTTATGTTCCCCAGAAAGATCAACGGCAAGTACATGATGATGAGCCGTCCTTCCGACAGCGGACACACTCCTTTCGGCGATATGTTCATCAGCCAGTCTCCCGACCTCACATTCTGGGGCCAGCACAGACACGTAATGGGTCCCTCCAAGGGCTGGGAATCCACTAAGATGGGCGCAGGTCCTATTCCTATAGAGACCGATCGCGGCTGGCTCATTTTCTACCACGGTGTACTTACTTCCTGCAACGGCTATGTATATAGCTTCTCCGCAGCTCTCCTCGATAAGGACGAGCCTTGGAAGGTTCTCAAGAGAGGCGCTTCCTACCTCCTCAGCCCTCAGGAGTACTATGAGCTCGTTGGTGATACCGACGCAGTTACATTCCCCTGCGCTAACCTCGTTGACGCTGACACCGGAAGAATCTGCATCTACTACGGCTGCGCAGATACCTGCACCGCACTTGCATTCACAACCGTTGATGATGTTATGGACTTCCTCGATAACAACAGCCAGGTTTGATCTGAGCGCATAAAATAGCATTATAAAAGGTCTGCTGCAGCATTTAGCTGTGACAGACCTTTTTCGTTATGAGTGGATTTATAGTGCTGTTTTTTCGTTTGCCACACAACCAAAAAAGCTGCTGCATCTTGTGCAACAGCCTTTTCTCTGTATTCGTGATTAGTATTATATGCAGCAGCTTTTACGCTGTCACATTCATCTCTTCCCTTGCGTCAAAAAGGGGAACATTATAAATACCCTTTCGGGTCATGTCCGCAAAGGCTTCCTTTATCTCTGGCATATCCTCAGTATGGGTCATGCCGTACCATTTGTCATAAGTGGGAATTACCTTTACGGATATTTCGCCGCTCTTGATGAGCTTGTCAAATGCAGTAGGCAGAGCCAGCTCGGCTTTAAGCTCATTTCCGCCAATGCCGCCCAGAAATTCGCCGAAGCAGCGCTCCAGCTGAGGGACTATCTCCTGTCCGCAGCCCCACATATTCATAGAGGCAATGCTGTCGGGTGACACAGTTACGATCTCGCCGTCCCGTGTGCCCTGGATTATGCCGTTTTCCTGCCTTGAAATGGTGTATGTCTCAGTGACGGAAACAAGCATACCATTTTCATCGGCATTGCATATGCCCCTTGTTACCGTGCCCGTGGTGCTGAGGGTGTTGCCGAGGATAAAGCCGCTCATGCAGTGCTGCCCCTGCTTCCTTTCGGGATTTGTAAGGAAGTCATATACATTTTTATATGCAGCCTGACCGTAATAATCGTCCGCATTGATGATAAGAAAAGGCTCGTTGATAAGCTTCCTTGCCGCAAGAACCGCATGAACAGTACCCCATGGCTTTGTCCTGCCCTCGGGTACGGAAAATCCGTCGGGAAGATCGTCCATATCCTGATAACAGCAGCATACCTTGACGTATTTTCTCAGCCTGCTGCCGATAAGCTCCTCGAACTGTTCCTTTATATCACGGCGGATAATGAATATCACCTTGTCAAATCCTGCCCTTACAGCGTCTGCCACGGAATATTCCATCAGCAGTTCGCCGTCCGTTCCCACAGGGGTAAGCTGCTTAATGCCGCCTTTGAAACGGGTCCCCAGACCTGCGGCAAGTATCAATAGTGACGCTGACATAATAATGCACCTTCCTGTTTACATTCATAATTTTTCTCATTATAACACAAGTTAACATATATGTCAATAAATTTTCAAAATATGAAAACGATTTAAGGAATATTTTTTGACAGTGCATTGCTATTATCTTCCGTTCCCTTATTGACAAGTTTTAACAAATGATATATACTATATTAAGCATTGCTGTAAATAAAATTAAGGGGGATATATTTTGAGCAATTCATTAAAACTGAGACTGTTCATCTGCGGGGTAGTCCTGCTCATTGCGGGAATTGCCTGCGCAAGCGCATCTTTGGCTGAAAAAAGAGAGATAGCCAAGGGTATGAAGGACTTCAACGAGATGTATGAGAGCGACTTCTACAAGGGGCAGTACGTTCAGGGGGAGCTTCTGGAGCTGTGGGACGAGTTCGCCTACATGGAGGAATACACCGAAACTATGGGCATAAAGGGCAAATCAAGAGTGTCAGCCCATTACTATGTGATGCCGCTCCAGACCTCGTATGAGACAGGTTCACCTGTTTTTGCGGCGGTGTGCCTGAGAAATCTCAGCCAGATAAGCCAGGCTGAACAGATGATAAACGAGATGAACGACTACTGGGACGAGGAAAGCGACGGGCTTTATACCTCTATCCCAATTACAGGCAAGGTAAGCGTCCTGGACGACGAGCTGAAGCAGTATTTTTATGAGTGGCTCATGTACGGCGACGAGGAGTCAAGCACATCTGATTACGATCAGTTCGTTTGTCCCTATATTATCACAGCAGTTCAGCCCAACAGCAGCAGCTCTACCCTCAGCATGGGCATTATTATGGCACTTATCGGCGCAGTCCTTGTAGGAGCAGTGGTGTTTGTTACCATTAAGAGCAAAAGAGAGGCAGGCACGGATATGTCTCCGCAAGCGGTGCAGTACGGAGATGTGCCCTATCCCGAGCAGGATTCCACACTTATGAACGATATGGCAAAGCTCCACCAGCCCGAGGACAATGCGGACGAGTTCTTTAACCGTCCGATCAAGCCACATGAGACGTCAGACAGCGATAATGGTCTGGGCGTAGGTATTGATGATAAGTAAATATAAAAGTAAAGGGCTGTTGCACGAGATGCAGCAGCCCCATTTTAAAAATCCCCACAAAATAAAAAAGACGCCGTAGGCGTCTTCCTTATTGTACGTACAATTCGGTTATTAAAGCTGTTTAAAATCAAACAGCACGTGTTACCTTACCGGAACGGAGGCATCTTGAGCACACGTAGATGTGCTTGGGAGTACCGTCAACGATAGCTTTTACACGCTTTACATTAGGCTTCCAAGTTCTGTTGGAACGATGATGAGAATGGGAAACCTTAATACCGAAAGTAACGCCCTTTCCGCAAATATCGCACTTTGCCATGGGGCCGCACCTCCTTAACAGTGAAAAATAGACCGGAATCCGAAGCAAAGTTCAGCCGGCGTAAAGCTTGTTTGATGCACGGAAAATACCGCACATTTTCAGAACATATTCTATTGTATCACAAAGGAAATAAAAAAGCAAGCCCTTTTTTGAATTTTATAGAATATTAACAATTTTCTCCGAATTTTCATCTGCTATTGTATTTTTTTGAGAAAAATCCCTTGTAATCAAGCCGAAAATATTGTATAATAAAAGTTGAATTTTTGATAAATAACGAAATTTAAAGGATAACCGATATGAATAACGATAAAATATTTGAGCTTTTCATAAATGCTCTGGTGCTGTTCACAGCCCTGCCCGTCCACGAGTGCGCCCACGCATGGGTGGCTCATAAAATGGGCGACGATACCGCAAAAAATCAGGGACGTATAACCCTCAACCCCTTCAAGCACCTGTCCCTCTGGGGTTCTATTATGATGGTGCTCATCGGCTTCGGTTGGGGCAAACCCGTAAATGTAAATCCCAATAACTTCAAAAATCCCCGCAAGGGCATGGTGCTCACCTCGCTGGCAGGTCCTGCCTCCAACTTTATTATGGCGTTCCTTGCCATGATAGTGTGCAGGATAATGTACGGCTTGGGATATGTCCGCTTCGGCGAAACATTTATCATAATCGGCGATATTTTCCTGTACATCACTATGATAAACATATCTCTGGGCGTGTTCAACTTCCTGCCCATACCCCCTCTGGACGGCTCCAAAATATTCAATGCCGTTCTGCCCGAAAAGATCTACTTTAAGATAATGAAGTACGAGCAGTTCATCTTCATCGCCCTTATCGCCCTCGTTTATTCGGGACTGCTGGACAAACCTCTGGGCTTTTTGCAGGGAAAAGTCACCGATGTGATGATCTTCCTTACAAACTGGGTGGATATAATTTTCTCGGCGGTGCTTAATAAAGTATGAAGATGTCATTCAAGCTGGAGGTCTTTGAGGGGCCTCTTGACCTGCTTCTGCACCTGATAGCAAAGCATAAGCTGAATATTAACGATATCCCCATAATGATACTTGTGGAGCAGTATCTGAACTATATTTCGGATATGGCGGAGCAGGATATGGAGGTCGCAGGCGATTTCCTGGAAATGGCTGCAAGGCTCATTTATATCAAGACCGTTTCTCTGCTGCCCCGCAAGGAAGAGGCGGAAGCACTTAAAAAGGAGCTGGAGGGCAGGCTCATAGAATACTCCCTCTGCAAGGCGGCTGCGGAGAAGATGCGTGCCGCTTATTCGGGGGATACCTATGCCGTCCGTGCGCCTATGAAGATAGAGACGGACAGCACCTACAGCCGCACCCATGACCCTATGGAGCTTGTCAAAGCGTACAAGGGCATGGAGATAAAAAAGAGCGCCAAGCCCGAAGAGCTGGTGCCAAACGTATTTTCAAAGCTTGTTTCACGGAAATTCGTTTCCGTATCATCAAAGATAGTATATGTGCTGAAAAAGCTGTATAAAGAGGGCAAATGCTCCGTTGAGGGGCTGTTTTCCGAGATGACCGACCGCTCCGAGCGTGTGGCGGCATTCCTTGCCGTGCTGGAGCTTACAAAGTCGGGCAGAATTATCCTTAACGAGGACAACACGGAAATGACCTTCAACAGCGCAGGCGCCGATACCGATTATGATGCGTCATCTGAATGGGAGGAGAGAGAAAATGAAGCTGACCGATAAGGCCGCCGTGCTTGAAGCGGTGCTGTTTGCCTGCGGCGACCCTGTGGACGTTGAGCGTATCTCTGCGGCTACGGGCATCGAAAAGGGTGCAATATCCCAGCTTGCGGACTCTCTCAACGAGGCGTATGCGGAAAACGGCAGTTCCCTTGTTGTGCTGCGGCTTTCGGGGCTGTATCAGCTGGCTGTGCGGCGGGAATATTACGAGTATGTAAAGCTTGCGGCGGAGACCAAGAAAAACGCCCCCCTTACACCTGCGGCTATGGAGGTGCTTACCATAATCGCCTATAACCAGCCTGTGACCAAAAGCTTTGTGGAGCATATCCGTGGTACTGACAGCTCCAGCGTGGTCAACTCCCTTGTGGAAAAGGGACTGCTGGAGGAAGCGGGACGGCTCGATGTCCCGGGACGGCCCATCGCCTACAGAACAACGCCCGTATTTCTGCGGTGCTTCGGCTTTGAAAGTCTGGACGACCTCCCCCCACTCCCCGGACGTGTTCCCGATGAGGCAGAAGTCTCGGAGGACGAGCCTGAGATATGATCTGGATCATAATAATTGCGGTAATTTTGCTTATCGTTCTTGCCGTGAACATTCCCGTGACAGCCTATATCAGGTATCATGACGGTGAAGCCGATGTAAAGGTGAGCTTCCTTTTCAAGCAGCTTTACCCCCATGTTGAAAAGAAAAAGCGGCAGAAACGGAAGCGGAAAAAGCACAGGAAAAATATAAAAAAGGCAGAAACAAAGCCTGCTTCGGAGGAGATATCCTTTGATGAGCCTGATGCTCCCGAAGAACCCACTGCTCCGCCCGATGAGGATAAGCAGGAGGAACCCCCTCGGGAAGATACAACCCCTGAGGAAGATACTGAGGAAAGCTCGGAAAACACACCCCAAAAGCATAAACCTAAGAAAAAAAGTCTGATTGAACGGCTCAACACCAAGCTTGACGAGCTTAACGAAAAGAAAAGCTCCGTTCAGCTGGCATTCGAGCTTTTAAAAGAACCTCTTAAAAAGCTGGGCGGAAAGGTTCGCATAGATGACCTTAAAATAGACTTTGCCGCCGCCGATGAGGACGCATACGAGGCTGCCATGCTGTACGGCAAGGTGAACGCCGCCGTTTATAACGCCCTTTCCGCCGTAAGATGCTTTGTGCCCGTGTCCGTCACGGGAATAAAGATAGACTGCCTGTTCAATACCCCTGCCGAAAAATGCAGGTGGGACGGGGAGTGCAAGATACGGCTCAGACCCGCAAGCCTGCTGAATGCCATAATTGCGGTGGTATTCGGCTACGCAAAGGATAAGGAAAAATACGCCCCTGTTATGGCGTTATTCAAATAATACGTATCAAACTTCACTGAAAGGATATTAAAGATGGATACAAAGGTAAAAGAGCTTATAACCGCTTCTATGGACAAAATTCACGAGATGGCAGATGCCAACACTATCATGGGAACACCCGTTCAGGTGGATGGCGGCGTTACCATTATCCCCGTATCAAAGGTATCATACGGCTTTGCAGGGGGCGGTTCCGACCTGCCCAGCAAGACCGATAAAGAGCTTTTCGGCGGAGCCAGCGGCGCAGGCGTGACCGTTACCCCTCTGGGCTTTCTGGTCATCTCAAACGGCGAAGTTCAGCTCATGCAGATGAATCTGGACGTTTCCACATCTTCCGCTATCGTAAATATGGTTCCCGAGGTGTTCAACAAGGTGGCAAACCTGTTCAAAAAGGATAAGCCCGCCGCTGCCGATAAAAGGGCTGTATCAGGCTCAGTAGCGTCCGATGCAGGCGCTGCGGGCGATACCGACGATATCGAGCTTCCAGAGGAAATGGTGGCAGATGACAACATGACCGACGGCATCAATTTCGATTTCGAGGACTGATACTAATCACCAATAAAACTATAGACAAAAAATCATCGCATAATCCATATACGCAAGATTATGCTCAATTTTTTGTATAGTTTTTAATTGGTGCTTAGTATGATATTATTTTCCCCTGCATAAAATAGTCTGTAAAGACTGTTTTTGGGGGAATGTTTATGAAAAATTTATGCTGCCTTATAGCTGTGGCAGTGTTTGTTTTCACGCTTTCAGGCGGATGCTTTGCTGTGGAAAATGAACCGCAGGTGTCCGCAAAGGCGGCTGTGGTCATTGAAGCAGGCACGGGCAGAGTGGTGTTCGGCAAAAATGAGAACGCAAAGCTGCCAATGGCAAGCACCACAAAGATAATGTCAGTTCTGCTGACGCTTGAAAGCGGCGATCTTGACAGCGAGTTCGTCGTTGACAGCGAAGCTGTAAAAACCGAAGGCTCCTCCATGGGACTTATGGAGGGGGATATTGTTTCCAAGCGTGACCTGTGCATAGGAATGCTGCTGCCCTCGGGCAACGACGCAGCCAACTGCGCAGCGGTAAAGGTGGGCGGAAGCATGGCAGGCTTTGCCGACATGATGAACGCCAAAGCGTCACGGCTGGGGCTGAAAAATACCCACTTTGTCACTCCCTCGGGGCTTCATGATGATGAGCATTATTCCACAGCGTATGATATGGCGCAGCTGACCTCATTTGCCCTGAAAAGCGATGATTTCAGAGCCATATGCTCGCAAAAGTCCATAAAGCTTGATTTTGGTGATCCGCCCTATGACAGGTGGCTTGCCAATACAAACAAGCTGCTGACAAGATATGAGGGCTGCATCGGCGTGAAAACGGGCTTTACCGATGAAGCGGGGCGCTGCCTTGTTTCGGCGGCGGAAAGGGACGGCGTTACCCTTATCTGTGTGACCCTGAACGCACCCGATGACTGGAACGACCACGAAAAAATGCTGAACTACGGCTTTTCACGGGTAAAGTGCGTTCCTCTGGAAGCCGATGATTATTACACCGCCTGCCTTGTGGGAAGCGAAAAGGACGAACTTCGGCTCGTACCCGAAAGAACTCCCATGTGCCCCGTGATAAACGGCATAACGCCAAGTATTTCATGGAAGATAACCGTTCCCCGCATGATATATGCCCCCGTTGAAAAAGGGCATAATGTCGGCGAGCTGGTGCTTCTTGACGGCAGCAGGGAGATAGACAGGATACCCCTCATTGCGGCTGAGGACGCAGCTGTGAAAAAGGGCAAGCCTCATAAAAAGAGCTTTTCGGAGCTGATAACCGATAAAATAAAGGAATTGCTGTTCAGCTGAGCAGCTGACCCGTCGGGAGACGGAGAAATGGAGAATGATATGGAAAAGATACGTTTGCAGAAAATACTTTCCGACAGCGGAGTTTGTTCACGCAGAAAAGCGGAGGAGCTTATCAGCGCAGGCGAGGTATATGTCAACGGCAGAAAGGCAAAGTTGGGCGACAAGGCAAACGAGCGTGACGTTATCATGGTAGGCGGCGAGAGAGTCCGCTACACCAAGAAGCGCAGAAAGATATACATTATGCTCAACAAGCCCCGTGGATATGTTACCACCATGGCAGACGAGCTGGACAGAAAGTGCGTTACCGAGCTGCTTACAGGCGTTGATGAGCGAGTATATCCCGTGGGAAGGCTTGACCGCAACTCCGAGGGACTGCTTCTTTTCACCAATGACGGCAACTTTGCCAACGATATCATGCACCCCAGCCGCCATATAAGCAAGACCTACCGTGTCACCGTTCATTCCAAGATAACCGACGATCAGATAGTATCCCTTACCGACGGCGTTGAGCTGGACGGCAGAAAAACTCTCCCCGCCACCGTAAGCGTGGAGCTTGATACTCCCGAGAGAAGCGTTATGAGAATAACCATTCACGAGGGCAGAAACAGGCAGATAAGACGTATGTGCGAGGCTGTGGGACTGGAAGTAGTAAGACTTCGCCGTACCTCCATCGGCCCCGTAAAGCTGGGAATGCTCAAGCCCGGCGCATGGAGAGAGCTTACCGCAGAGGAGCTTCGTGCCCTCAGAAATGCTGTTGGCAAGGAATAATGTAATCGTAAGAAATATATTTGTAACAGATAATGCCTATTGGATAGAATTTCAGGACAAATCAGCAAAAAAGTATTCACAGAATGGATTTATTGTGTTATAATATATTCAGACATCAGGATAAGACATTTGATAATGACATCATGGGCGACAGGTGCAGTGACAAAATTGCTGAACTGTAATGACAATATTTTTTTACCCACCACAAAATGGGCGGCCGCATATGCAGCCGCCCATTTTGTTTTGCCGTTTTGTGCTGTTTTTACATTTTTAAGCGCCGTTTTCGTAAATAGTCTGTAAAATAAAATATATGGATTTCTATTGAAATAAAGCGGATTTAATGGTATAATAACCTTATATTTTGTCATATTCGGGCGGATGGCGTTACCGCCAAACATACCATTTTAATCGGAAAGGTCGGCTTACATATCATGATAAAGGACATTCAGGAAAAAATACTGAAACTTAAAAAAGAGAAAAATGCCTGTATTCTTGCTCATTGCTATCAGTCCCACGATATTCTGGAGATCGCAGACTTCACAGGCGATTCCTTCGGTCTGGCTGTAAAGGCAGCAAAAACCGACTGCGAAAATGTTATTATGTGCGGCGTCCGCTTCATGGCGGAGACCTGCAAGATACTTTCCCCCGAGAAAAAGGTATATCTTCCCAAGTCCGAGGCAGGCTGCCCCATGGCAGACCAGCTTGACCCCGATATGCTCATTCAGCTCAAGGAGAGATATCCCGATTATAAGGTAGTGGCTTACATCAACACCACAGCCCAGCTGAAAACTCTCTGCGACGTGTGCGTTACATCTTCCTCCGCAGTGAAGATAATCAAAAATATGGACGCCGACAAGATTCTGTTCATTCCCGACTGCAACCTTGGCAGCTATATCCGGAAAATGGTCCCCGAAAAGCAGTTCAAGCTCATAAGCGGCGGCTGCCCCACTCATGCACGTCTTACTGTCCGTGATATCCAGCTTGCAAGAGCAGCTCACCCCGGCGCTCCCGTGCTTGTCCACCCCGAGTGCCAGCCTGCGGTAGTTGAGGCTGCCGATTTTGCGGGAAGCACCACCGAGATAATGAATTACGCTATCGACAGCAAGGAGAAGTCCTTTATCATCGGTACCGAGAACAGCATAGTTCAGCACCTGAGCATCGACTGCCCCGACAAGATGTTCTACGCCCTTTCCAAGGACTGCGTGTGCCACAATATGAAGATCACCAACATCACCGACGTTCTCCACTGCCTCGAGGGCACTGACGGCGAGGAGATAGTTCTTGACGATGATGTTATCACCAAGGCTAAGGTCTGCATCGACGAGATGCTCAGACTGGGCTGATGATATTTGTCCCGCATATCAGTGATGTGCGGGACTTTTTTGAAGAAAGCAAATGTTAAATTTCTGTTAACCCCTTGACAAACCTAAATCATAGTGCTATACTGTGCTTAAAGTTAATAATAAATCCTGTGAACAAAAGCAAGTAACATTTATAACGGCGGCACAGAGAGCTGCACATTGGTGGAAGTGCGGTACGAACGGTAAATGCGAATGGATTTGTGAGGAGCAGGGTGAATTTGGGGCAGATGTGCTTCAATAGTAGCCTGAGCCGTATTTCCTGCGTAAAGGGAAAGGGTATTGATGCGTAAGCTGCGTACTTGTTATTTTATAAGCAAAGTGCAGCATTACCATATTGGTAGTGCTTTTTTATTGCAAACGCCCGTACCCGTTAAGGTCTTATCCGATGATAAGGCGAATTAGGGTGGCACCACGGTGGATATTATCCGTCGTCCCTTGAAGTTTTAAGGCTTCAAGGGGCGGCGGATTTTTTGTTGCCGCCAATATCAGAAAGAGGGTCGTTTTTATGTTCTATCCGTCAGTCAGTGAAACAAAGGAATATCTGAAAAGCTACGGCACAGTTCCCATGTTCTATGAGCTTCTTACCGACAGCTTCACACCCGTAAGAATGTTTTCTATTTTAAAGGAAAACTACGAAAACTGCTTTATCCTTGAATCAGTCGATAACTCCAACCGCTGGGGCAGATATTCATTCATCGGTCTTAACCCCAAGGCAGAGATAAGGGTAAAGGACAAAAAGGCTGAGTTTATTTACACAGACGGAAGAAAAGAATCGACAGACGCTTCCGACCCCATCAAGCTTTTCTCTGGACTTATGGAAAAATACAAGTCACCTAAGTTCGTGGGTCGTCCCAAGCTCACAGGCGGACTTATCGGATACTTCGGCTACGATATGGCGAGATATTATGAAAAGCGCCTTACAAATGTCCCCGACGATGATCTGGAAATGCCGGATGCAAATATGTTCATCTATAACGAGATAGTGGCATATGACCACCTTTCCAACAGAGCAGTGATAATCCTCAACATGGATAAGGAAGAGATAACAGCTCTGGCAGAAAAATCAGGAGAAAGCTTTGATAAGGCAGCTGACAGCTACTATGAGCTGCTTGAAAAGCGTGCCGATAAGCTTGGCAAGCTCCTTTGCAGATACACTCCCGAGCCTGCTCCCAAGATTCTCAATCCCGCAAAGCTCAAAGTAAATTCCAACTACACAAAGGAAGAGTTCTGCGAGATGGTGGAAAAGTGCAGAGAGCATATCATCGGCGGCGATATCAGCCAGATAGTTATTTCCCAGCGCTTTGAGGCAGAAAATCCCCCCGAGCCGTTTGACGTTTACAGAATGCTCCGCTCCACAAACCCTTCGCCTTATCTTTACTACTTTGATCACAAGGATTACTGCATTGCGGGAGCTTCCCCAGAGATGCTGGTGAGCGTTACCGACGGCGTGGTGCTCAACAAGCCTATCGCAGGCACATATCCCAGAGGCGCAACAGCCGAAAAGGATATCGAGAACGAAAAGCTCCTCACCACCGACCCCAAGGAAAGGGCAGAGCATACAATGCTTGTTGACCTTGGCAGAAATGACGTGGGCAGGGTATGTAAGCCCGGAACGGTAAAAGTCACCGACTTTATGAGAGTTGAGCGCTATTCCAAGGTAATGCACCTTGTTTCCGATGTTGAGGGTCAGCTTGAAGAGGGCAAGACCGCCGTTGATGCGCTGATGTCCGTCCTCCCCGCAGGCACCCTTTCCGGAGCGCCCAAGGTAAAGGCAATGGAGATAATCGACAGCCTTGAAAACGTAAAGCGTGGACTTTACGGCGGAACAGTCGGCTACATGGCATGGAACGGAGATATAGATACCTGCATCGCCATAAGAACAGTGCTTTTCAGAAACGGCAAGGCTTACGTTCAGGCAGGCGCAGGAATAGTATATGACAGCAACCCCGAAAGTGAGTTTG
>ERZ773224.2561-NODE-2561-length-18650-cov-34.805647_pt1 | contig 18650 bp, 10 predicted proteins | sample MGYA00580526_ERZ773224 | MGnify/ENA primary metagenome ERZ773224 (study PRJEB29015, sample SAMEA2737743) | human gut metagenome | biome: human gut; feature: human-associated habitat; material: faeces | place: China | collected 2012 ... | reverse complement strand
GCGCGTTGTGGTCTCTCACCACTTAGTTGTTGCTCATGCCGGGCGCACTAGAAAAAGGCAGTCAGCATGACGCTGATTGCCTCTGTCGGGGGCTGCGAACTTCCGACGATACTATCATAGCACAGGTTTATTTGCTAAAGCGTGCTGTTTTGTGCTGTTTCGTCCTGTTCGCTGCTAATTTGTCCTGTTTTGTGCTATGCGCTGCTGTTTGTGTGCGCGGCGGGGAATGATGTTATCAAGCAAGGGTTTGGTGGGGAGGGGGCTTGATAACACGATATAGTATAGCACAGATTTTTTTCTCAAACTTTCTCATTCCTTCTCAAAGCTTCTCAAACGTTCTCAAAGTTTCTCAACTTTTTGAGGGGGATGGGTTCTCAAAGTCACAGATGACTGTTTTTGCAATTGAAGTTGAAATTGATTGCACTATGAAGCAGCTGTGCTATTGGACTTGTTTTCTTCTATCAGAGTAGCATAATATATAAAATAAAAGCTAACGATATTGACAACGGCGAAAATGCACTATATAATGATAATTGGTGGATTGGAGGTGTTTGTCGGTGACGATTCGCGAACTATGTCATCGTCATTTCGCCACCCTTTTAGCATTGCTAAAGGAAACACCAATAAAAATTACACTATTTCTCAGGGAAACCTGATTGAATTGATATAGCAGTCGAAGGGACGAACGTTGCATTACAGCTCTCTACCCTCCTGTGGATTGAGTAACCGTAAGCTATCGGTTGCGTCGCTACTGAGAAGAAGCACTCCTGTTGTAATCGATGAAAGGATGAGAGTTATGGCGCAACAGCAGACTGATGCCAATGCAAGAAGCGCTTTCTTTGAATGGCTTGCACAGAACGTATCGCCTGCATGTCTGTCAGATTTGTATGTAGCAGCCACAGATCTTGAAACTTATTGTGTAAACAAAAAGTTTCTGAACGAACCTATCTTCGAAGTATCTGATGCAGCTACCATTGATCGCCTTCGTGTCTGCCTTTCGCGTGATAAGATTTTCAAGCTCTTTAATCGCAAAAAATCAGATCGCATGTTGTCCTTTTTGCAATATTATGCGAAATATATATCAATTGGAAATTCGAAGAAAGTGCAGTCTCGCGTAGCGTCATCCGCACCAAATAGTAGACCGAAGAGTTCTGTAGATAAAGGTTCCACAACAAGAAACTCTACTGTGACGGTGCAAACGCACGAATCGGCATCACTCTCCCAGGCTGCCAACCGCTCGTTAGAGTGCTTTCGTAGTTTTTTGAGCAAGCAAGGAAATTCGGCATCAGCTATTCAGCGGTTAATTGATGCGTTGTTAGCTGCTGATGTGTTTATTTCGAAAAACGCAGACTATGGTGGAAGTATACTCGAACTAACGAGCGATGCCGCAGTCAGTCACATACTTCTGTCACTGCTGGCAGATGATGCGTTTCATCAGCTAAACCGCAAATATAATGACTGCTGTGTATCTGCCGTGCAGCTTTATGTGCGGATGCTGAAAGAAAATAAAGCTGCTAAAACGTCTGAAGCAAAACAGAACGTTCCCCTTAATCAGCCTTCTGCAATACCGAAACCGCTGCCGCAAGAATCAAAAGCTCAAGTTCTTCCTGCTCCTGCGGCTAAAGAAGTGCCAGCAGAAAAAACTGTTATTACACAGCAGCTTGTAATGGAAGGCGTTGCAGCTGACCCGGTTTTGGTTTATGCCGATCAAAACGGAATTGCATGGATTGATAAGCGTCATCAGAACGGTTGCCTTTGGCTGATTGGCGATATGAGCATCTACCCGCATACGATTAAGCTGCATCAGATGGGTTACGATTTCAAATATGCCAAGGGCGGCGCAAAGGCTACTGATGGGCGACCGGGATGGTATTTGCAAAAGAAGCCGCAGCCTGTCGTTGAAAGTCCATTACAGCCAATGGAAGCACCGAAAGCTGTCAATTCCGAAAAGTCTATAAGTCCAGAACTCTTTGCACTGCTGGCCGAAGATGAATATGCACCGCTACTGGAATGCTTGCTTCAGCAAGGCATCACGACGGTAGAGCAGTTCGAGAAGATAAATCCTTGGGCATTCATGAATCGTTACGGCTTGTATAGCATCGGACAGCGTCAGGCAATCTATAAGCAGATTATGTCTCGCCTCAAGCCAGTCAAGCAGAGCGCCCCGGAACAGCTGTATATCCTTCAGACGAAAACAACTTCCTATCAGGGCAACTCACCGGCTGAGGCTTTCGCGGCTTTCTGCGAGAATATTGCGCAGAAGTATCCGCTGAAAATCAGATCGCTGCTGGACATGCCGTATAACGGAAAAGGTTCTATCGTACTTTCCCGAACGCCATCATCCAGCGATTGCGCTAAGTTGATGAACCCGGTTGCTTACATCACAGGCTCGCTTACTGCACAGGCTGCGGTGGTTTACGGTCAGTGGATTTGCAAAATGTGCAACGAGCCTGATTGTCCGGTTTCCATGTCAGAGCCTCAGAAAGCGCAATCTGCTGTACAGCAGCCGATTGCTAATACTGTTCAGCCTAAGCTGGAATCCGAGCAGCATCAGAATGCACCCAAAGAAACAAAGCCTCCCCAACAGACTGAGCCGTCGCAACACTTCGAATTGCCCAAGCGGCCTGATGTTTCTGCGCTTCCCAAGCAACTCGGGACGCTCAGTCAGCCGACGACACCTCGGTCGCCGGAAATGCCCAAGCAGTCTGATGTTTCCGTACCTCCCCAGCAACCCGAAGCTGCCAGTCAGCCCGAAATCACCCCCACCCCGCAGCCTGAAGCCAAGACATTCGTTCCGGCGAATGCCTTTCTTACGGAACGTGCGGAGAAGATTGTCCTTGCAGCTGATATTGATGGTATTTCGATGGAAAACCTTTATAGTCAACTGCGAACAACCATGATAGCCACAAAGCAGGCTGTGGCGGATTCTCCCCGAATTGTCTCCGTCGCTGGCAAACTCATTCACGAAGAGGCCTTTGTGGATTGGGAAGATGGCGCAAACCAGATGGAGAAGATTCTTGACAAACTACTTGCCAAGAACAACGGCTATGTGTCCGCCGCGCAACTCTACGAGTATGTCCATGCGGATATGCAGATGTTCCTGAACGACAACAATATGGACGATACTCGGGCTGTGTATGACTTGGCGCAGCACCTGTTCGAGAAGGTCGATTACCACGGGAAGCATCTCGTATTCCAGTCCAAGACCCACATTTCCAGAGGAGAAACCGCGGTTACTACGAACCTTGACATCATGCGCAACTTCGCGCGTGAGCAGGGTGGTTTCTTCGTGGAGGACGAGCTGGAAGAATACTTGAAGAGCGTCGGAATTAAGACGAACGGTATGCGCACGCAGATGCAGATATACTCAAAACCCACCTTCCTCTTCTATGCACCGCGTACATTCATCACAGCCGAAAGTATCGGCTTTGATGATGCATGGTTTGCAACCGCACAGAAGGCGCTGGATAATCTGTTTGCTGACATGGGTGATCACGTTGTTCTGCGCGACATTCAGCCGTGGTGGTATACGCAGCTGCCAGCACTGCCGGGAAATAGGAACTGGACACCCCTGCTGTTGCAGAGCGTATTGATGCACTTCAGCAAGAAGCTGAAAGGCACACATACGATTTGCGCGATGAATACGCAGGCGCTCGATACCTTGCATGCCATGATTGTCAGCAACACCAGCGAAATCAGCACATTTGCTGATGCGGTGGTTGCATTTCTTGTTGATGATCAGGTTGGGCAGCGCCGTTTTGAAGCAGAGGAACTGCGTCAGCTGCTGGTTCAGCGCGGCATGATTGCGGGTAATGAGCTGATTTGGAATATGCCCAAGGCGCTGGCAAAAGACGGGCGCTTTGCTTGGGATGCCGATGGGAAATATGTTGCAGTAAAGGTGTGATGGTTATGGCGAATGTTAGCTTTACTCGAGACGAAATTATCCTTTCATTAGATGTGTTATATTCCGCCGAGGGGAAAAGCTTATCGCCCGCTTCTGAGAGCATCAAAGAACTTAGCGCTGTATTAAACAAACTGCCGATTCATCCGTTAGAAAAACGTCCGGATAATTTTCGTAATTGTGTTGGTGTAAGTCACCAGATAGAGCGTTTTGAAAAGGGCTATTCTGATAGTCAAAAAATATGGAATGTCGGCTGTCTGTTTTTTCAGGTTGATGCAGAATATAAAGGCAAACATGACGAATTGCATGCCGTAGCACAGGCAATTCGTCGAAACATTCCGTACTATGCACTCGCACCATTTGGCAGTGATTTAGAGCAGAATGGTTTCCCAGAAGGTGCGTTGCTAAGTCATCTTCATAGGTTCATTGAAAATCGCGATGGTAAAAAATATAATTTAGAGGAACGATGCATGATATGCCAATTGTCACCAGATTCTTTATATCAGTACTGTGGCAATTTGCTTCAGAAGCACCTTGTTATTCCACCAAGCGATATGGATGGCAGTAAAAAATACACATCCTGTGACTTTATCACCGTGTGTCCGAATTGTCATACAGCATTGCATCAGTATCGTCCATGGTTAAGCAAAGAAAAATGCGGAAATTTACTCTGCTGACGGGGGTGTAGTTAGTCCATGTATGGCTATGAGTGGACAGCGGAATATGGCATCTTCCGTCTGACCATTGATGCAAAGATTCAAAAAGAAATTCGTCCAGTCTTTCATGAAGAACTGGACTTTTTTGGGATGGATCAATATTGGGACTATCCCAAAGATACCGATAATCCTCTATTGTGGGCTGAAGGTATTCGCCGTTATGTAATGAATGGTGAATGTGTGGCAGAGGCACAGGGTGGTGGGTTCTACACAAAACCAACAATCAAACGATTGACCGAAGATAGACTTCAACTTAAGCCAATAGATGTTGAACGCCTTTACGAGGTTAATCAGGCTCTTATGGTAAGCCTCGAACAGAAGGCAATACAATTTATTCAAACGCAGCACGAGAAATATCAGCCTAAGGGCTATTCGTTCATTTGTGCCTTTTCAGGCGGCAAAGACTCTCTTGTTCTACTCGATTTAACCTCTAAGGCTTTAGCTCCCGGAGATTTTTATGTTGTATTTAGCAATACTGGCATGGAACTATCGGACACACTAAAAGCAGTCGATGCGGCAAAGCGACTATGGCCGAACTTGCGGTTTGAAGAAGCAAAGTGCCATATGAAACCAACTGATTCTTGGGATGAGTTTGGGCCTCCCGGTCGCAGGATGCGTTGGTGTTGCGTTGTTCACAAGTCTGTTCCGACCATTATCAAGTTGCGTGAGATTATTGGTAATTATAACGCCAAAGCTGTTGTATTTGATGGTGTTAGAGCAGAAGAAAGTGCAAGAAGAGCCAAATACGACGATGTAAGTGAAGGAGCAAAGAACATTAGTCAGGTGAATGCCAGCCCAATACACAAATGGAACACAGCTGAATTATACTGCTATATTTTGAAAAATTCATTGATGATAAACAATGCGTATCGTCTTGGCTTGTTCAGAGTCGGATGTATGGTCTGTCCGTTGTCATCCGATTGGTGGGATGGTATAGCAAACGCATATTACAAAAACGAAATGAAACCTTTGCTGCAACGTGTAGAGGAATATGCAAAAAGAACGAAGCCTGAAAACGAAGTCAAAAAGTATATTGAAGATGGTGGATGGAAGGCTCGAATGGGGGGACGAGGGCTCCTCAACGGAGGAAATCGAGTAACAGAGCAAATTCAGAATAATGAACTCACTTTCACCATCAATAACGCGACACAGAATTGGCTATCGGTTGCACCCATTCTCGGCTCTATTACTGAACAGAACGACATACACGGTGTTCACAAAATTAGCGGAATTAATTATGAGTATCGAATAGTAAGGGAAGAAAGTTCATTAAAAGTTTCGTATAAGCCATTCTCAAAGATGGACAGATTTGTTATCAGCCATCTAAGAGGAATTGCGTATAAATGTGCTTTCTGTAAAGGCTGCCGCGCATGTGTTGTGCAATGTCCAACGGGCGCGTTTACTATTCAGTCAGATGGCTCAATTCTAATAAGACAGTCAATTTGTGTCCATTGCTATAACTGTCTAACTTTTTCAGAGAAAAGTTGTTTGCTTGCAAAGTCGCTCAGCACAACAAATGGAGGCGGAAACGGTATGGATATGAAGGGCATGAATCCCTATCAGCACTTTGGATTAAGGCAGGCTTGGGTTGAACATTTTATGTCTGAAGGCGTAGAGTGCTTCGGGCAAGGAGTTCTTGGCAATCGTCAATATGATGCATTGAAAGTCTGGCTCAAGGAATCGCAGATGCTGGAAAGTAACAGCAAAAACAAGTTTCTATCCATCACACCCATTGGAGAAAAACTGATCAAGTTCGGGCCCTATAAACCGATTACTTGGGCTGTTATCTGGGCAAATTTGGCGTATAACTCCACAATTTGTCATTGGTATTGCCTAAATGCCGAAATTGGCGCAACCTATGAGAAGGGCGACCTCGTTGTCATGTTGGGTGAGAATGGTTCTAAGTCGAGCCGTGACAACGCAATTACCGCACTGACTGAAACACTCCGCCAATCCCCCATTGGTTCAGCTATCAAGCAGGGGGTTGCAATGGAGATTACAAAGAATACATATTCCTACCTCCGTGCCGGTTGGGATTACCCTCACGCCGCCGCATTGCTCTATGCGCTGTATCTCTACGCGGAGCGCACCGGCCGCTACAGCTTCACATTCACTGACCTCGTTAACGCCCACAACAACCCTGACGGCGCGGGCATGTCCCCGGCAGACATCTTCGGTATTGACGTGAAGAACTTCCGCGAACATGTGCAAGGGCTGGCGGTGGACTTCCCGAAGTACATCCGCGTGTCTTTCGTTGCCAATCTGGATAACATCATTCTTGACCCCGGAATTTCTTCTTTGGACGTTCTGGTGCTTGCTGAAGAATAACACAGAAAGGAATATGCAGCCATGCCTACCGCCAAATACAGCAATTATCTTGAAATCAACCCGTCTTTCGAGTCGGTCGTTGACATTGATGCGGATACGCGAAATACAAACCTATGGCGCGAGTATATCGTCGGGGATGATATGGAGTCCCTCGTCGAGCAGATGTGCCAGTCTATCGGCAATGAAGCACCCGACTTGCGCCGCTCCTTCTGGATTCACGGCTCTTACGGAACTGGCAAGAGCTATGCCGCTATCTTCGTCAAGCACTTGATGGAAGAAAAGCCGGAAGTGGTGGGCGATTTCCTCGCGGCATCCAACCGCTTGGCGAAGTACAAGAACCGCGTGATGAAATTCCGCAGCAAGGGCGACTTCCTCGTCGTATGGAAGACCGGATGCAGCGGTATACGGTCTGGCGACATGATGCTGCTGGAGATGGAACAAGCAATACAGCAGTCACTGGTTGCAAAATTTGGTGACAAAGCACAGCTCGGAAGCAGTTCTTTACTTGATGCTGTAAAGGCGAAGCTGGACGACCCCGGCACAAACTGGGATTATCTGATAGAAACGACCTCGCTGAGTGATGATTACAGCTCCGCCGACGAACTGCGTGCCCAAGTCAATGAAGGAAATCTGAAAGCTATTCAAGCGGCTGCTGCCATAATTCGTCGGCGCGGCGGCTTAATCAACAACCTTGATACCTTCAAGGCGTGGATTGCCGATGTGATTGAAAGTAACGGGCTCTCCAAGAGCGGTATTTTCTTTATCTGGGACGAGTTTACCGAGTACGTTGCCCACAGCGATGATCATACGGTTATGCAGCAGATTTCCGAATTCTGCAAGGTGCAACCGCTGTTTATGCTCTATGTCGTTCACCGCAGTCAGGAAATGGTGGATAGCATGGGCAAAGACCGCTATCAGATGATTACCAACCGTTTCCACCAGACGGAGTTCCATGTTAGTGCGGATGCCGCCTTTGACTTGATTGCTGGCTCTATTAACGTCCGCAACGGCATGAGCGAAACGTGGAAGGAAGATCGCAAGGCAGTCATCAAGCGGATTCAGCCTTCCCTGCCGGACATGTCCGGGCTGGATGATAAAATCAGCGAACATATCCAGCTGTTTTGCCCAATGCACCCCATGACGATTCGTCTGCTCTCCCGCGTTGCAGAGAGCTTTGCCGCGGCGCAGCGAACGATGTTCCGCTTTATGAAGGATGGATCCAGCACCGAATTGGGCTTCCTCGGCTATATCAGCAAGTATGGCCCGGATGACCAATTCTGTTGGCTCACGCCCGACTGGCTGTGGGACTATTTCTTCACCCGCACAAGCGACTTCAGCGACAAGGACACCAAAGCTGCCGAATATATTCATCACTACGAAGAAAGCAAACATTTGGTAGAAAACGATGAGAATGCGCATTGCGTGTTTAAGACAGCTATGCTGCTGCTTGCAGTCATGTCCTCCACAAAAGGCGTTTATGGTGGTATGAAGGCACATGGCGGTATTTCTGCCACACAAGACTGCTTAATCAATTGTTTGGCTGGTGTAATGTCTGCTGACAAGGTGAAGGACTTGCTTACAACCCTGGAAGATTGCAAAATACTGCTTCGCGATGAAGCTACGAATGGTGTTATCCGCTTGCAGCTGCCTTTCCGTGGTGGAAATGGTGATGACTTCAAAATCCGCTACGAAGCAAACGACACCAAGTATAGCCGTTATCAGATGTTCGCAAAAGATGGCAAGTTCTCATCGATTTTTGAGAAGATGGCATGGGATGAAAATGATGCTGCCTTCAAGCGCATGAAGATCTGCGTATGCTGCGCAGAAACGCTTTCCATTAAAACACGTCTGGAAGAAATCAAGAAGGAGCTTGATAAGTGTCCCTATAAGCTCGGCTTGCTGATTGTTACAGTGCGTGATGATGCCCAGTACATGTCCATTCAAAAGGATTTGGAAAATCATGCAGCGCTTTCCGGCGAACCTCGGTTGATTATCGCTTTGGTCAAAACACCGTTCACTGACGAAAAACGGAAGCAGTGGCTGACAAGCATCACAAAACAGGAACTGGCAAGTGCTGGTGCGCAGACCGCTGCAGCTTCCCAACATGAAAACGATGCCCGCATCATTGTAAATACATGGGTCAATGAGGCTGTAAACGGCAGCAAAATCATCGCGTGGAATGAGAAAAATGTATTTACCAACCAGTTTGGCATGCCCAATCTGAGAAAGACCATCCGCACGAACGTGCAGGATGTACTCTTCCCGTATGCGCCGGAAACTATCGTTGTCACCAGCACTGCCTATAAGCCTTGCAATGATCCGGCACCACTTGCGGGCATTACTCGCGCAGCAACAAATTCTCAGTTGAAAAACGTTCTTGATGGTTTGAAACTGCCCGGTCTACTTTCTTTGAATACCATTAACAGCATGGTAGATGCCAATGGCAGCAAGCAAGCCACATCCGTCAGTGCACTTGCTAAGTTGATTCGTGATGAGATGGAGTCCGGGCAGAAAGTAGTTTTGAGCGATTTGTGGGTAAAGCTGCAAGCAGCACCGTTCGGTTATTACAATTGCATTGCCTGCGGCGTTCTGCTTGGCTATGTGTTTTCTTGCTATAAGGATAGTGCTTTTAGCTGGACAGACAACGTGCAAAGCACGCATGTTCTGGGTGATGCCACGCTCAAAACATTGATTCTGAACATGGTTAAGGGAATCATGACAACCGACTACCTCTCTGCAGGCAGCGTTACATTCCAGAACTTCCGTCAGTATGCCAAATGTATTCTGAATCTGTCGGATGCACAGATTGCCAATGAAACAGAATGCTGGCACAATATGCGTGAAGCTGTAACGAAGTCCGGTTCTCCGTTCTGGGCACTCAAGTATCTGCCAGATGCATCCTACGGCAGTCCTGATTTCAAGCAGGCAGCGATGAAGATTATTGACAATATGCAAGAATTCATTGCTGCTGAAAATAACCGTGAAGGTGCAATGAGCAATGTTCTTCAGCTTTTTAACGGTCGCGGCAAGCTGAGAGTCAATCTCACAAAGGCATTCCAAGATAAGAACATAATGGCTGTTGCTTTCCGCACCTTCCTGTTTGATGCATCGCCTGAATTGAAGGCGATTGCAGGCAAGCTCTCTGTGACGCCAGAAGCGCTTAGCGACAAGCTGCACATGGTGATGCAAAATGCCATCTATACTTGGACAGAGGAGCAGGTAAAGGGAAAGTTGCCGGACATCGTAAGCGAATACGGCTATCTTGATGCGCTGAACAGTGCCTTGGAAAAAGTCTACCACAGCACAGAAGATGCTGTGAAAGACCTTGCTAACCTTTTCAAGTTTCTGCGAGTTTCTATGGCAGCCATTGCGAAGCTGGATAAGTCTTGGTTTTCGGCAATGCAAATTCTGTATAAAGTTTCTCACAATGGCATCAGCCATATGACGCAAGAGGAGCGTACTGCTGACATTGCAGTTCTAACGCAGTATGGAAAAAATGCCATGGACTGCTTGAAAGATGCCAGACCTGTGCTGGCTGATATTCTGGAAAGCGAGGATATTGACTGCACACAGCAGGAACTTGATTCAATTTATGCTGGTCTTAAAGATATGACCTGCGATACATCGCTATCTCAGTTCGAGAAAGAGTTGAAAACACAGATCGGTCGCATTAGTAAGGTTAGAAATCGTGCGCTGCTTCAAGAACGTTGGCTTAGCTTGACAGGCAAAGAGTCTGTTAAGGCGTGGTGTTCCGATCATAGCGCACCGCTGCTCTGGATTATTCCAAAGGAGTTCAAAAAAGACTTTGTCACGTTGATTGACGTGCAGAAGAATAATCGCGTGCTTGATCAAAGTGTTCAGAATGCAATTAACACACTGGCCACCATGGATGCCGCTATCCTGAACGATGATGCAAAGATTAACGATGCTTTTATGAAAATTATAGGCATTGAATATGCATCACTCTTCCAAGAATGCGGCCCGGTTATCCTTGCTCAGGCCAAGATGCGCATTGGCAACGACATGAGTGCATGGGACACTTCTGATCTGCCGACGCTTCTTGGGTTGCTGAAGAATGCACAGAAAGAAAAAGCAAAGAAGGAGAAACTGGCGGGTGCAAAGAAGAAAGCTGCCGTTATGCCTGAAAGTGATCTGCGCAGCCGCGTTGTGCAATTTTTGGACGAGCACCCGGAATTCTGTGATTTCTTCGCCAAATAATGGAGGAAATAGAGATGACTATTTCGCAGGTTATTGATAAGATGAACAAGGAAAAGCAGGAGGGAATCCCTTCTCGCTTTCCTTGTCGTGCTATCATGGTTAAAAATGTGAAGCAGTACTGCGAGCTTCTTTCTGAACTTCAGAAGATTCCGGACATCGTGAAAGTTTCGCCTGCTGAATTGTTTTCCTCTGCTGATGTAATGCCGCAGTATATCAACTTAACAGCTTCCCATTATGCCAATCAATGGGTTATTTTGACTGGTGTGAGCGAATATCTTCGCTTGTTCGGCAAGAGTGAATCAGTAAATAACCGTTTTTCTTCGCTGTGGAGCCATCAAGTTCCCTTAACCAGCCGTGGCCGAATCATTATTCCACTATGGGGATGCGAAGCGCAATGGCATGACCGTTCTTTGCATCTCTGTGAAGATGAGCGGCAAGACGATTTCTATACGAAGTGTTTTTCGGCAGATGATGAGGAAGAAAAGTTAAATTTCTTGGTCATGTCTGGTGCCTTTGAGCAGTATATCTCGCAGTTATCTGCACAGAGTGCACATATGCTTGTCGGCTTGCGTGACTGGTATGACTACTGGGCGAATCCTTCCTCAACCTCTAACACGATTCTGCTGCTCACCAAACGCTATGTCTCAATTCAGCCCACAGAAGGAAATATTTCCATCCGCGTAATTCAGGACACATTTTCTTTCTTGCAAGAGAACCTGAAGGATGGGCACACCTTAACAAAAGATACCTGCCCACCGGAAGCACAACATATACTATTCGAATATTCGTTGGCGGGGAAAACACTGGATGACGCTATTTTATCTGCGCTTAATATGGCAGCATTTCGTGAAATTGATGCCATGAGTAAATGGACTGTGCTTTCAGAAGGACAAAAGCAACTGGTATCTCTTTGGGTCAAACGTCACCCAGAGAACAGTTATCTCTATCACTGCATTCAGGCCAGTACCAATCTACAAGATATTCCCGAGCATGTACTACATGATATTTTTCATCTTCGCTCTTCTCATCCCGAATGGGATAACGATAGTCAGCATCTCGTTTCAGCTATGAAACTGCAAAAAGATAGTATCTTTTTCAGCGAATTGGATAAGATTGCTGTGTATGAAGAACGGCTTAAGTTCTTATCAGGTGGAAGTAAAGAAGAGAAAGTATATTTGCTTCACATGATTGGTAAATGGATGCGCGAGGATGCAAATCAAGTACGAAACTGTGAACTCCTTGAAAAGACATATCCGGCGCTTTATGCATACCTCGGTGGTAAAACATATGATTCTGATTTGAGCAGATATTTTGCACTCTACAAATCCCATAAACTTGAAAATTCTTTGCCAACAGACGAAGAGCTCTATTTCTCTGGCATTCGGACTGATTCTTACGATTATCGATATGCGCTCCTTAGCGAATCGGTAACAGACGATTGCATTGTCCTGTGGATTGATGCACTGGGCGCAGAATGGCTTCCACTGCTTGTTTGGTCGCTTGAGCAGAATCAGAATGGCAAAATTGCCGGCATTTCAATTGCACAGGCAACACTCCCAACTGAAACCTGTTTTAATGAGCAGTGGAAGCAGATGAATGCGCCGCATATGAAGCTGGATCGGTTGGACAAATTGGCACATAAGGGAGTCGTTGATGTTCCGGATTACTATGCCTGCATAGAAGAACAGATTTCTTTTGTGGGCAGCCTTGCCGCAAGGGTTGACGAACTTCTTGCGTCATATCATCGCGTAATTATTACCGGTGATCACGGCACAAGTCGTTTGGCAGCACGTTTTTTCCATAAATCTGATGGAATGAATCCGCCGCAAGGTGCAACTGTATGCAGTCATGGCCGCTATTGCAAATTAACCGCGCCAGCAATTGCACAGACATATCAGACAATTGCCAAAGATAGTGCTGGTTGCCAGTACCTTGTGTTTACCAATTATGATCATTTCACGCAATCCGGCTTTGCAGCTGGCGCTGACGATGAAAATGCAATCTACGGTGAGGTACACGGTGGTGCAACCCCGGAAGAAATGTTAGTCCCTGTTGTTGTTTATGACAGCATAAAGGAAAAGCCGCTAACTGCTCAATGGCAAAAGTCTGAAGTTAAGATAATGATGAAGAAGGCAAAACCTGTTCTAAAATTTAGCCGTCCTGTTCATTCGCTTCAAGTCAAGCTGGGGAGCCATGAGGGGAAATGCACTCCTTCTTCCGACAAAAAGCAGTGGACAATTGAGTTCCCGGGCATTGCACCTAACACCTATGCTGCATCTATTGCAGCTGATGGTGTACTTGTTGTTACCGAACCGCTTAAGATTCTTTCTGCACTTGGTGGAGGGGATGGTGATTTGCCTTGACGCGGAAGAAAACCTGCTGCGATTGTGGAAAACAACTATCGAAAGACGAAGTTGCTTTAAGCCGAAAACTGATTGATGCGGATACTGAAGATTTCTACTGCATTTGCTGTCTTGCTGAGTATATTGGCTGTACGGAGCAGGATTTAATCGAGAAAATTCAGGAGTTCAAGGAACAAGGCTGTACCTTGTTCTTATAACGGAGGCTTATCATGCTTGAAGAGAAAGTCAGAGAAGTATTTGCTGATATGGTGGTGCTTAAAGATCCCCAGCGCAGCCAGTATTTCTCCAACCTCAGTATTCCATCTTACATGCGAGACTGGTTGGTCATGAAGTTTTCGGATGATGATGGCAGCATTGACTACGATAGTGTTCGTCGATACATCAAACGGTACATTCCCAATCGAGATGACTTCGAACAATATAAGTTCCAAATGGTGAATGGGGAAACTGTGCAATTCTTGGCACGAGTGCGGGTGTCCGTCGATGTCAAGCGCGGGAAAACCATGTTTGAATTGCCTGATTTCGGTGGTTCTCGCGGTGGTGCAGCTGGCGTTGTCGCATTCGATGTTGCGGAAGAATGGCAATCAACGCTTCTGCACGAAAGCGAAAATTGGGGCATTGTTTCACTTTCATGGACGATGGAAGGAACACCTTCGAAGCCGAAGGGCATCATCACGATGGTGGGCTACAAGCCGTTTTGCCCGTATTCCATTGACTTGGATTTTTACCGAGAAGCGCGGCGAGAATTTACAACGCAGGAATGGATTGACGTCATCATTAGTGCTGTTGACTATAATCCGGATGGCTACTGCAACAAAGATGGTGAAGTCAGCGAAGAAACGAAGCTGTTCTTTTTGCGCAGGCTTTTGCCTTTTGTGGAAAAGCGACTCAATATGATTGAGCTCGCACCGAAAGGCACTGGGAAAAGTTATGTGTTTGAGAAAATCAGCAAACGTGGTTGGCTTATCAGCGGCGGTACAGTTTCTCGTGCATCCTTGATTTATGACAATGCGAAAAAAGTGGGCGGCTTGCTTACCCGGTTCGACTATGTTGGTTTTGATGAAGTGCAGTCAATAACCTTCGAGCAGCCCGGTCAAATTCAGCAGGCATTGAAGCACTATATGGAGTTCGGCGAAATCAAAGGTTTTGATGCGATGCTGACTGCAGATGCCGGTGTCATTGTGCTGGGCAATATTGATGCAGATCGCTTCGACATCAACAAGAACATGGTTGAACATATCAGTGAAGTTTTCGGTGAATCAGCAACGTTAGACCGTTTTCATGGCTTTATTCCCGGATGGGAAATTCCTCGAATGACAACCGGAATGATTGCCAAGGGCTGGGCCATCAATACTGAATATTTTGCTGAAGTGTTGCACGCTTTACGCGATGATTTAAGCTACGCATCTATCGTGGATGAGCTCATTTCAGCACCGCCCAAAGCAGATAAGCGACATATGACAGCAATCACAAGACTGTGTACTGCCTTGCTGAAGTTATTATTCCCCCATGTGCAATCGAAGGACGATATTTCATGGGAAGAATTTGAAAAGTATTGTCTGAAACCGGCCATCGATATGCGTTCGATTATCTATAAGCAGCTTTGTATCATTGATCCCAAGGAATACGATGTTCTTAGCAAGAGCATTCCCGAAATAACCCATAAGTAAATAAGCAGGTGATTCTCTGATGATATACGCTGACCATGCTGCTACCACGATGCTTTCTAATCAGGCCATGGAGGCAATGCGCCCTTGGTTGTGTGACGAGTATGGCAATCCCTCAACGCTTTATAGCCTTGCGCGAAATCCACGCAAGGCTATTGCCGATGCCCGGGCAATCATTGCTGAAGCAATTGATGCAAACCCTGATGAAGTTTTCTTCACATCATGTGGAACGGAATCCGATAATTGGGCACTATTGGGCACGGCATTGCGCTTTCCCTGCCAGCGTAAGCGTATCATTACAAGCTGTATAGAGCATCATGCAATTCTGCACACCTGTGGCTTCCTTGAAAAGCTGGGCTATGAAGTGGTGTATCTTCCCGTTGATCATTCTGGTTTAATTAAGGAATCTGATTTAAGGAATGCAATCAATGATGCTACCGTTTTAGTGTCCATCATGTATGCCAATAATGAAATCGGCACAATCGAGCCGGTATGGGAGTATAGTCGCATTGCGCATGAGCACGGGGTACTTTTTCATACGGATGCTGTTCAAATCATGGGGCATGATCATGTAAAAGTGCATACGATTGATGTTGATATGTTATCAGCATCAGCACACAAATTTAACGGCCCTAAAGGCGTTGGGTTCCTTTATCTAAAAAAAGGTACACCGATTGAACCGCTATTGCATGGTGGTGGACAGGAAAAGGGAATGCGTTCCGGAACAGAAAACGTAGCAGCAATTGTTGGTATGGCAGTAGCGCTGCAAGAACATATGCAGTCTATTGACGAGGAACAGCAATACCTTGAAGGTCTGCGGCATCGGTTAATCTGCGGGCTTCATTCCGCCTCTCTGGATTTTACTGTGAACGGCGCTGAAAAACACGTTCCGGGGAGCATATCCATTTCTTTCAGAGGCGTTGAGGGGGAAATGCTGCTGCACCGTCTTGATTTGATGGGAATTGCTGTTGCAACAGGATCAGCTTGTAATTCCAAAAACACAGTGCTGTCACATGTAATCAAGGCAATAGCAGTGCCAGAAGCATATGCGAGGGGAACAATTCGCATCACACTCGGCGTGGACAACAATGAGGAACAAGTGGACAAAATCGTAGCCTCATTACGAAAAATATTGACACGACCTTTGTAATCGACAATCAGAACGCAAAAAGAGCGGTCAAGACGTGGCACTGTCGGTACAAACAATCAACCAGTAATTAACAAATATCCTGTTATTTGCTGGTTACGTTACTTAAGGCAATTCCGCACAAAGAAAGAACAGCCAAAAGGTCGTGAAAGGGGTATAATAAAGAGGTGAAGAAGCAATTGACGATGAGCCTGATCAGCGACGAGCTGGGGCAGGCATCAACGAAGAAGAAAGAGTTTCTGGGAATCATGGAGAAACTGATTCCGTGGTCGCAATGGGTGGGGATCGTGCAGCCGCACTATTACAAAGGAGAGCGCGGCAATAAGCCCTACGACTTGGAATTGATGCTCCGGATATATGTGCTGCAGCACCTCTACAACCTCGCGGATGACGCGGCGCGCAATGAAATCATCGACAGCCGTGCGTTCTCGCAGTTGGATCACCGGGGATGATGTGGATGGTTTGGGCGCAATTATGAGGGGGATTCCTAACAGTTTGGGCAACAAGATGTCCCATGCCTATGGCTGGCTGCCATAAATCAAGGGGCAAATATATAGTAACAGAAGGCGACAACAATGGCAAAGAGTATTCCCGCACTTGTTACACCAGAAGTATTACAATGGGCACGTAGCTTGGATAGAATCAGCGTTGAAGAAATTGCGCAGAAATTGAAAGTTGATGTCGCCAAAATTCAATCGTGGGAGGATGGAAGCGAAAATCCCAGCCTGGTTCAGGCCAAAGCACTTGCCAAGCAATATCGTGTTCCTTTTGCATATCTGTATCTTCCCGATACCCCACAGAAAATAAAGCGTCTTGATAAGGTTGATTATAGAACATTTGGCAACTGGGGGCCGATGGACATGTCTCGTGAGTTCCGCTGGTTTTTACGAGATATTGAAGAGCGCCGGGACAATATGTTCGAGCTATATACTGACGCAGAAATCGAGGCAAAACCTTTCACTACAAACATTTCTGCGGACATATCCGAGGAAACGTTTGCAATGCATATCCGGCAATTCTTGGGCTTGACAAAGGAGATACAGGCAAAGTTTAGGAAACCGGAAGTTGCGCTTTCTTATTGTATTTCTAAGTTGGAAAGCGAAGATTTCCTCATTTTCCAAGCTGCCAAAATAGACCCGAGTGAAATGCGGGGTCTGTCGGTGGCCTATGAAACATTCCCGATTATTGCACTTAACCGAAAAGATGAGTCCAGCGCAAGGTTGTTTACCCTGTTTCATGAATTGGTTCATATTCTGTCCAGAACCTCTGGTATCTGCAACGATATGAGCCAGGAGAAATCGTCGCAAAATCAGCTTGAGCTTTTTTGCAATAAAGTTGCCGGCTTTGCATTAGTTCCACAGGATCTGCTTGCACAGAACAAGAACATCCCATTAATTCGTCAGTATGGGCTGGATGATATATATGTAAATGCCATTGCACGAGATTTCGCTGTTAGCCGTGAAGTTATTCTGCACCGGCTCTGGGACATTGGAATTGTTGATCGAAAAACATATTTTGATACTTTGAACAGATATTCCGAGGAGTATATGGCATACAAGAGCAAGAAGAAACAGGATGGTTTCCTTCCTCCTGCACTGGACAAAGGAACACAGGTGGGCAAGCTATATACTAAAGCGGTTATGTCTGCATATTACGCAGACAAACTTACACCAAGAGAGGCAAGCAACTACCTTCTTGGCTTGCGAGTTAAACACTTCGGAGCTATTGAAAGGTGGTGTTACTGATGACCAAATATGTATTTGATAGTAATATATTCATTAACCTCCAGCGACGCCAACCCATTGATATTTTCCCTTCCCTCTGGAACAAAATCGGAGAGCTAATGAGTGATGGGACAATTATTTCTAGCCAAGAAGTATATGACGAAATAATGATCGGTGGCGATGATCTGGAAAAATGGGCTAAGGCGCGCAAGGAATTTTTTTTGCCCTCTGATGTTCCGATTCAGCAAGAGGTTCGTACTATTCTCTCGACGCATCGTGGACTTGTCGAAGGCGGCAGTAAGAAAAATTCCGCTGACCCCTTTGTTGTAGCATTGGCCAAGCAGGAAAATTGTAAAGTCGTCACAGAAGAAGTCCGAACCAGAAACGCCAAGTCTCCTAAAATACCGGATGTATGCGACGCATACCAGATAGAATGTGTTGATTTCGTGGGATTTGCACGTGAGGAAAAGTTTGCATTTTAATTATAGCACTTCTCACAAAAGCGGTCACCCCTTTACAGCAGGTGTATAGTAGGCATAGGAGATGATAGAAATGCTGCACAATGAAGCACGGAAACTGTTGGTAG